>Ga0137403_10003429_pt1 | contig 19030 bp, 16 predicted proteins | sample CZOMad2_1_16fung_FD_122057 | JGI IMG/M metagenome (GOLD analysis project Ga0137403, IMG submission 122057) | Vadose zone soil fungal communities from Angelo Coast Range Reserve, California, USA - CZOMad2_1_16fungal (Hybrid Assembly) | ecosystem: Environmental > Terrestrial > Soil > Vadose zone...
AAACGCGTAGGCCTGGAGATACGACCTGAATTAGTCGTACAACTTGAGGGCGATTCACCATCTCCCGAAGTTGGATATGGAGAGACCCACAAACTCGTGGCCAACAGGGAAGCGTTCACCGCACTGTTTGCCTTCAACGATATCTCCGCCATTGGCTCCATTCGTGCTCTTCGCGAAAATGGCTACCGTGTTCCCGAGGATGTTTCTGTCGTTGGTTTTGATGACATTCAGAGCGCCGCATTCCAGAATCCCGCATTGACGACGGTACGGCAACCCTTGCGCCGCATGGGCCGCCTGGCGGCCGAAACCGTCCTCAGCAGCATTACCGCTCCGGGATCTCATAAGACTTCGCGACGGATTATGGTTGAGCCGGAACTGATCGTGCGGGAATCCACTTGTGCTGCTTCGAATCGAAAGCCGGGTCGTTGAAGGCGTCCCAAGCTGCTGCAAATTGACCTTGAGAGGTCCTCCATTACACTTTCTTACAGAGCGGCGGTAGAGCTGGTCCCGGCCGCCGCGAACACTTCGTCGGCTTCCTGCTCGGCGATTGGGATAAATGCCTGGACAACTTCGCTGTCAAACTGTGTTCCGCTGCTGGCGACTAGTCGGCGGATCGCTTCCTCATGTGACAGCCCTTTGCGGTAGCAGCGGTTGGAGACCATGGCATCGTAGGCGTCGATCACCGAGACGATCCGCGAGACCAGAGGAATGTCGTGGCCTTTCAAGCCTGCCGGATATCCGCTTCCGTCAACGCTCTCGTGATGATGCAAGGCGTACAGGCTGGCTTCCTCAAGGCCCGAAAACAAACGCAGGATCGACCAGCTGTATTCGGGATGCCGGTTGATGACGGTGCGCTCCTCCGCAGTGAGAGGAGCGGCCTTCTTGAGAATCGCGTCGGGAACCCCGATCTTGCCTACGTCATGCAGCAGCGCGGCGACTTCTACCTGGTACAGGCGGTCTTCCGGAACGTTCAACTTTCGCGCCACCCGAATGGCCCATTCCGCCAGGCGAGTGCTGTGGACGCCGGTGCTGAGGTCCTTCAAGTCGAGCAACTGGTTGAAGGCGCAGATCACCGAGTCACGGAACGTGGCGTGGTGCTCTTCCAGTTCCTTGACCTTCAGCAGTAACAGCGATCGTTCGGTGTCCGCGATGAAGGCGCTGCTCATGTTCGCTCCGTTCTATTAGTCAGCACCAGATCTTGAGCACCAGCCGCTCAGTAAGCGCGACAGGCTTGTACGGCTCGATACGTGTCCAGGCGCCCGTATCCCAATTGGGGATTGGAAATAGACACCGCTTGCGCCAATCCCGGCGCCACTTTAGAACTGGTGCAGTTCCCGTTGGCGCCCAGCATCAGGGCCGCGGTTCCACTGGCGAAGGGCGCGCTGAACGAGGTTCCCCACCCAGCGGCATAAGTACCCCACGGATAAGTCGTCATCACACCTTCGCCTGGGGCTGCGATCCAGACCGGAGGCGCGCCGTAATTGGTGAATACGGATTGGATATCCGAATTCGAGGTCGAGGCAACGTCGATCACGGACGGCAGGGCGCCCGGATACACGGATACGTTCTGGCCGTCATTTCCGGCCGATGCCACCGAGACTACTCCCTTGCTGTTCGCATACTTGACCGCGTTCGCAAGCTCCGGCGAGTAGGTGGGATAGTCGAAGCTCATGTTCAGGACCTTGGCGCCATTTTTCACCGCGTAGTAAATCGCTCGTAAAATGTCCGAGTTGTAGCCGGTCCCATCTGCCTTGAATGACTTAAGAGGCATGATCTTTGCCTGGGGCGCAACCAGATGGACAACGCCCGCGGTCATGGTGCCGTGACCGAACGCCGAATACGGTGAGCCGTCCAGGACCGCAACAGTTCGTTGATCGAGCACCGCAACTGTTCTTTGGTTGACTTGGGCGGATTGGGGCTGGCTCAGATCCGGCGAGGTGCTAATGTCGGATTTTTCCGAGCCACCATTGGCGTTTCGTGTGAAGTCATACCCGGAAACCAGCACGTTCTGCAATACAGGATTAGTTGGATCCACGCCGGTGTCAATCACTGCAACTGTTACGCCGGATCCAGTGACATTAAATGCGGATTGAGTTGAGCTCGTGCGAATCAACTTGTTGCCCGGCTGCGCCACGTAGCCGTGCCACACCGTCGTGCCGTAGTAGGAAGTAGGAGTCTTGTCCGTCAAGTAGGACGGAGCGGGACCCGCATAAGCGGCCTGCGTGTTGACGATCTGGTCGATTTCTACGCCCACGATTCCCAGCTGAAGGTTGAGCCGCAACAACGCAGTGACCGGATCCAGGATCGAGGGGAAAACCACGACGAACAACTGCCCCTGCGGATCACCGATACTCTGCTTCACCTGGCATCCCAGCAGCAAGCAAGTGAGATTGAGCCCTTGAAGCCCCAGCGAGTCGCGCACGACCAGGCGCGCTTGCGCCTGCGCTGCCGGCGCGGCCAGCAGGCTGATCATCAGTACCGCACATACCACGAAATAGCGCTTCATACCTGGCTTCTGGTTGTCCTTCATATGTTTTCCCGCCCCCGGCGGATCTTGTTGCCGAGCGCTGGCGGTTCACAGAGTCTAAGTTCCAGCGCCGCATTCCGCTAATTACACGTGTAATCAGCGCGTAATCGCCTGCTGGTAATGGCCCGCTACTCTCTTAAGTAACGGAGCGCATTACGTCAGGACTATTCAGATTCATTGGGGGAATTCGAATTGGCTTGTGGCCGGCAATCTCGACGGATAGTCGCAGCCGGTCTTGCGCCGCGAATTCCAGCTGAAATTCGCCGAATTCATTGGCTGAAGTCTCTGCCAATGGCTGACCGGTCTCGGTCCACACGATGACCGCGACTTGTCGCGGTGCGATTTTAGCTCCGCCTTTGTCTACTACCTGGCCGACCAGTGAGATCGTCCCAGACTGCGGCCGAGTATCAAGAACCAGGTCCACCATGGTTCCCTCCGCCTCGAACGCCACCTGCCGCATTTCCGAAGCGCCGGAGCGGACGCCTGCCGTCAGCGGCTGGCTCATACTGTCGAACACAAGTCTTGCCATAGTCCACGGACTCAGCCGCGGCGATTGGCCGGTCGCATACTCCAGTTTGACCATCCGAACCGCATGGTCTGGAGGTGTGAAGCTCGGCTCGTTGCCGGCAATCGAGTGCACCTTCTTCCACATGCCGACAGCCGCCACGCAGTCCGCGCAGCCGCTCGCCATATGAGCCTCGATCTCCGCGTTCTGTTTCGATGGGCCGACACCACGCACGAAGTCGGTCCAGACTTGCTCCGAAAAATGCTTCACTGAGTGTCCTCAATCTGGGGAGCGGTTCTGAACAATAAGGGGAACCAGCTGGCCGAAAAATATAGGTAAGTAATAAAAGATTTTACCGCCGCTTACCCCTTTCCTATCAATGCGAAAGGAGCCCAATAGTAAGGATGAGGGTGAGATTCACGCAATTCAGCCATGGCGGCTTGCAGGGCCAGGGGTTTTGACATCCCCTGCACCAGACGCGAATAGAAGGCGATCATGAAATCCCGCGTACTCGCATCGTGAACGTCCCACAAGCTGAGCATCAGAGATTGAGCCCCCGCTTGCAGCAGGCCGCGGACCAGCCCCATAAGTTCGTCCCCCGGCGTTACGGTATTGCGCCCGGTGGCGCAACCGCTCAAGACAACCAGTTCCGCCGGAAGCTTGAAGTGATACAGGTCGTACAGACTCAAGTAGGAATCCCCCAGACGGATGGACGAGAACATCGGATTGTCCTGGCGGAAATATCCGTGAGTAGCGATGTGCACGATCCGGCTCGCCGGCCCGTGGGACTTGAGAACAGCCTCAGATGCCGCTTCGCCAACAAACAGCTTCGCGTCAGGCAGAATCCTGCGCAAGGCCTCCACTTCTTCGAGAATTAGAGGAGCCTGCGCATCGGCGATTCCCAGAATCAGCGAGCCTCCCGAAACGTTCGCGGCCTTCTCACGGCACAAAGCATAAACGCTGGCGCTCGGAGCATAGGAGACAGCGAATTTGTCGATCAGATAAGACTCTCCGTCAAAGAGCGCGTGGAACGGAATGTGATGCAACAAACCGTGCGGCGCAAACACCAGGTGCTTGGCCTCCAGCAGATCAGCGATGGGGGCAATCAATTCCTGATAGAGGCTAGCCAGATGCCCCTGCGTTGACTCGAGCATCGCTTCCTGGAAGGCAATCACATATTTCGGATCGAGCCGGAATTTCGCAAGCTGAAACTGGAATAACTGCAGTGTCTTCTTTACCCGCGATTCCACCGTGACCGGACGAATCTGTAATTGGTCGCGGGTCACAACGCAGGCGACGTCGCGATCCTGGATGCGGGAGTACTCTACCAGGGCGGTGTCAACCGGCAGGAGTGATCGAATCTTTTCCAGCGACACGGCACGCGGCAGCTGCAAGCCCGCCTGGGTGGCTTCGTCGAGCGTAGCTTCATGCAATGCATGCATCAGGTCGTCTTCACGCGCCCGCGCATCCTGCTCCAATTTCCGAATCCGCTCGGGAGAACGCTCTTCCGGTTTCAACTGCTCACGCTCGATCAGGTTGTAGTACCAGTTCAACTCTTCGCGGAGATTGCGAATAGACCGCACCAGCTCGCTCTGCCCGGCATCGGCGTCCGAAGGCGCGTGCACCGGTTGCATCAGACGATCCATCAGGCTGCGTGATTTGGCCATCTCGATGTACTCGAACGCTTCTTCGAGTTTCTGCGATCCGGTAAGGCACAGCTGAACCAGGTTCTCGTAAACCTCCAGCTTGTTCTGAAAAAACGCGATCTTCAGTTCTTCTCCACGGAGATTTCCGCGCAGCGTTTCGAGTGCCACGCGGGCGCGGCGATAGCATTCATAGGCGAGGTCAGGATTCCCGGTAGAGCGTTCCACTTCGCCCATCAGAAATTCGGCCTGGTAGGCCAGCATTGGTGACTCCATCTCCTTCACTTGCCCGAGCGCGGATTGGCAGTGAGTTCGAGCGTTGGCAGCATCATTCATGCGGAGTGCAATGCGGGCCAGCAGCAGTTCCGCCAGCACAGCTTTGCTCGGCATTGACGAAGTGCTGAAGAATTCGCGCGCCGCAACGCACACCCGGCGGGCTTCGAACAGACGGCCTTCATTGAAGAGAACCAGCCCTTCGTACAAGTCAATCAGCGATGGCCAGATGTGATTCTTGTCGCGAACGAACAGTTCTTTGGCGGTAGAGAAAAGCTTGATCCCTTCGAACGTCTGTCCCTGGCGGCTGGCTGCGATGGCGCCAAAGACGAGCGCTTTGGCAGCTTCGTAGCCAAAACCCAGCCGCTGAAAATGCTCGTTGGCTTCGCGTGCGAGTTGCGTAGCCTCCGGAATAAGATTGACCTCGATATAGATCTCCGACAAGTCGAGGCTGCAGAGTGCAACCTGGTAAGCGTCGTTCGCTTTCTTGCCGCTCTGGGCGGCCTCGCGCAGCATCTGGATGGCGCGTCCGTACTCACCACGCAAAAAGTAAAGGTAGGCAATGTTGTAATCCGCATACGCGACCAGAATGGGCATCCCCTTCTGTTCGCAGTGCTGACGCGCCTTCTGGTACATGTCGAGCGCGCGCGGAAATTCGTGTAGGTTCATGTAGCAGAGCGGAAGATTGCTCATGACGGCAGCGATGCCTTCCGCGTCATCGTGAGCTGCCAGTTCGTGGTAGGCGCGCTCGTAGCAGACGAGCGCATCCGCGAAACGATCCTGACGGTGGTAGATATTTCCAATATTGATGTCGAGCCGTGCCAGGCGGAGCGTGTTGCCTTGTTTCGCGAAAAGCGCGCTCGCTCGATCGCCGGCGGCGAGCGCCTGATCGTAATGGCCAAGCAGGAGCAGGGGCTGAATTGATCCGCTGAGCGTGCGCGCCAGTTCTTCTTCGTCGCCCTCGGCTTCGAACAACGCGGCCGCTCGTTCGTGCATTTCGATCGCGGAGGCGTGCTGGTCGAGCGCGTAAAGAGCGTTTGCCTTCGCGCGCAGGCTCTTTGCCAAGGCGGGTTGGTTCGCGATGGCTTCCGCGACCGTGACGGCGAGATCGGCCAGGCGATGCGCCCGAGTAGTGTCAATGCGAACTTCTTCCCGGACGCGCTCCGTGAGAGCCGTCGCGAATCCGGCCCAATCCGGCGCGGGATGTTCTTTTACATATTGTTGGCGGGCAGGTTCCTCCAGTGCCAGCAATCGCTCGATAGTAGCGTCGACGTCTGTTCGCTGGACAGCTTTAACGCTCACTGGAACCCCATCTTTTCTAGTTGTTTCCTGAGCCGGCCGAGGCAACGGCCGCGGATGAATCCGATCGATCCGGTCGCGATTCCGAGTTCTTTGGCTATGTCCTGGTAAGGGCGGGGTGGCGTTTCGAAAAACAGCATGCGAACCATGCGCTCGCACCGCTCCGACAAGCCACACACTACATCCCGGACCATTTGCTCTCGTTGAAGCTGGGCCAGCATTTCTTCGGGAAGCGCCGAAGCACTCTGGTCGGCGGGCAGGTTCTCGGCGTCTTCATCTTCGAGCTGAACCTGTTTTCTGGCTCGCGTCCGATGTTCGAGACACTTGTGATAGCAGACCTGCATCAGCCACTTGGGTAGCGCTTTCGGTTCCCGAAGGCGCGGTAGGTCGGTAAGTAGGTCGAGACACACAGACTGGAAGATATCGGCCGCATCGTCGTACATGCCGAGCTTGATCGGAATCGAGTAGATGAGGTTCTTGTATTTGTCGACCAGATCTGCCCAGGCTTGTTGGTCACCTTTGAGGCAGAGCGCGACCAGGCGTTCGTCGGACGAAGGCTTCCTCCGTTCGAGTTGCGCCTTCGCCGCCGTTTTCACCGGACTCCCGCCCTCTCAGTATTGCGAAGATAGAGTTGATCGGCGTTCCAAAGGGTGTAATGGTCCAGCAATGCCGGCTGGAAATTGCCGATCTCCGCTTTCGCGCCCGCCAGAATGTTCGGCGTTGCGAGGAAGATGAACGGCATCTGCTCCGAGATGATCTGTTGCACGAGGTCATACAGTTTCTTCCGCTTGCGATAGTCCAGCGTGACCATCTGCTCGTTCATCAACTGGTCAATCTCCCGTTCCCACGCGGTTGCGGGCTGGGCTTCATTCATGCGCCAGAGATGCGTGCTCCCGCTCGAGAGCCACACGTTCATTTCAGGATTTGGATCGGCGTCGCCGCCACCCAGGCCCATGATGGCCGCCTCGTAATCGAAGCTCTGGAAGACGCGGTCAATCATGGCGCGAAAATCCAGAGGTACGACGTGAACCTGCATCCCAAGGTGAGTGAGGTCATCTTGAAGCAGCGTCGCCATCTTCATACGCTGCGCATTGGAAGAACTGGTGGCGATGGAAAATTCAACCGGCTGTCCGGTGCGGTCGAGAAGCTGGCCGGGTGCATTCCACGTGAAGCCCGCTGACTTCAGCAGTTGGCGCGCCGTTTCGAGGGAACGCTGCGGATGCGGGATCGACTGGTTGACCCACATCTTGTTTCCCGGCCCCACGTTTCCCCACAAGGCTGTGCCTCGCGTTCCGTAAACCAGCTTTACGATCGAGTCACGATCCACCGCGGCCGATACGGCCTGGCGAAATTTCTGGTCCTGGAACCAGACTTGCTTACGAGCGATTCCATCGAGCTTCTTTCCCGCCAGATCGTTCTGGTTGAAGACGAGAAAGTTATATTCCAGGCTGGGGCCAAGATCGGTTAACTGCGAACCGGTTCTCGATTGCTCTTTCGACAATAAAGAATAATTCTCAGAGCTCAGCCGATTGATGAGGTCGGTCTCGCCGGCCTCAAAGCGCATGACTTGCGCGTCCTCGCTGCCTACAAACAGGAAGACGAGTTCGTCAAGATACGGAAGCCGGTGGTTGTCGCGGTCGGCCTTCCAGTAGTAGGGATTGCGCTCCAGTAAAATCCGCTGACCCGGCCAATATTGCTTTACGCGAAACGGCCCGAGGCCCACCACTTCCGCGGGCGGCGCATTCACCGGCCAAGCCTGTACAAATTTCCCCTCGCGATAAGGCTTCTCGAGAATGTGCCGCGGCAAAATCGCGAAGCTGTCGAAAAGCCTTTCCGCAGCTGCATACGGACGCGGCAGTGAGAAGCGGACGGTGTACTGATCCAGCTTGCTGATCGTCAATGGCTTGCCATCAATCAACAGCAGGTCGCGCTGCGGAGAACTCACCGCCTCATCGAGGTAGACCGTAAAGGAAAAAACCACGTCGTCGGCGTCAAAGGGGTGGCCATCCGAAAACCGTATGCCCTTGCGCAGTTTGAGTGTGAAAGTGCGACCGTCCGGCGACATCTTCCAGGACTTCGCGAGCGCCGGTTCAGTCTTCTGCGTAGCCCGGTTGATCCCGATCAGATCCGCGTGCAGACGTTCGAACACTTCCCGCGAAACGGCGTCCGTCGCTGTCACCGGATTCAGCGTCTTCGGCTCGGACCGCTGTCCCACGACTAGACGCCCGCCATAACGGCCGGTCGCGCCTTCGATGCGCGCGAGTTCTTCACCTTGGTTAATAGGTTGGGGAGTGGGAGCGCTGGCCATCGACATGGCCGCGCAAAGACACACCACCAGGGCTAGGCGAGCTATGGCCTTCATCTTCACCCCACCCCACAGAACTCACGGCGATTGACTAGATTTTACTTAGGAACGGCGAGGATGAAGCGCATCCGCCAGCATGCCGTAGATTACGGACGTAACCACCAGTGCCGCCGCTGGCGCCAAAAGCCAACCGTAGGACACCAGAACGCTGTAGTGTTGCAGCGTCGCCAGCATGTTGCCCCAGCTGGGAACCGGCTCACTGACTCCCAGCCCGAAGAACGAAAGGGTAGCCTCCGCCGCAACATACAGCGGAACCAGCAAAGCAGCCTGGGTGAGCAGAACTCCAAACGTTTCCGGCAGAATGTGCCGTCGCAACAGATAGAGGTTCGACCCGCCGAATCCGCGGGCAGCCGCGACATAGTTCTTGGTTCGCGCGCTTAGAACCACGCCTCTCACCAGCCGTGCCGGACGCGCCCATCCAATCAGTCCGATGACGCCGATCAAGAGCAGAAACGTTCCTACGGGACTGACATGAAGCGGAAGAAATGCCCGGACTCCGAGCAGAAAGTACAGCCAGGGCAAAGAGAGAAACAACTCGGAGACGCCCATGAGCGACTCATCGATCCACCCGCCGTAGAATCCTGACACAGTACCGATCACCGTCGCTGCAGCCAAAGTGAGCAACGTGGCCAGCAAGCCAGCCGCCAGTGATATCTGACCACCGAACAGGAGCCGGGAGAATTCGTCGCGTCCGAAGGCGTCCGAGCCCACCAACATGATTCGCGCGGGGTCGTCGACCCCAATCAAGTGAAGGTCCGAATGGAACAGTCCGAGCAGGGAATAGGAGCCACCCTTAACGAACAAATGAAGGGGAAACTCCCGTGCGCGATCTTCACGATAACCGTTGGAGTCGGACACTTCAGCGTAGACAAACGGACGGAAATGGAAACCGGACGCGCCATTGAAATGCAGCCTGGTAGGTGGAGCGTAGGGAAGATTGCGATCCTGATCTTTCGCATCGTAGGGCGCGAAGAAACCTGCGAACAGTGCGACAGCGTGCAGTGTGGCCAGAATGAAAATTAGAAGCCGTATTCGCACTTTATTCCGCATCGAGCCCGCCTGTTCGAATCCGCGGATCGGATGCCATCAATAACAGATCGGCAACGAAGTTTCCCGCAACCAGGAACAAAGCAGAGAAGATAATTCCACCACCCACCAGGTAGAGGTCGCGGGCGAGCGTAGCTTCGAGCAGCAGGGGCCCGAGCCCGGGCCATCCGGTGGCGACCTCTACCAGCAGGGAACCACTCAGCAGGGAAGCGATTGAAAAGCCGAAAAGCGAAATCGCCGGACTCGCAGCCACGGGCAGCACGTGCCGGAAAAGCAAACGTGCTTGCCCAATTCCGAGACCGCGGCCAGCGCGCACATAGGGCGCATCGAGCACCTCCACGACACTGGCCCGCACGTGTCGGATGACGATAACAATCCCGGCCAGAACAAGAATCGCCGTCGGCAGCAGCAAGTGGCGCAAGAAATCCGCGAGCCTTCCCCATGTGGAGAGTTCCTCGTGACCCATCGACATCATCCCGCCGACCGGGACTGTTCGATATCGCACCGCGAGCGCCAGCAGACCAAGCGCGATCACAATTTCTGGAATCGAAATGAGCAGCGAGTTGCCGGTCTCAATGACTCTGTCGAGCCACCGTCCCCGCCGGGCTGCACTCCAAACGCCCAGCGGAACGCCAACCAACCACGTCAGCAGCATGGCAACGGTCGCCAGCAGGAGAGTATTGCACGCGCGGCTCCAGAGCAGCGGCGCGACCGGTGAATTGTAGGCGATGGAAAATCCAAGGTCTCCGCGTACACCCGCTGCCAGCCAGTGCCCGTATCTCACCAGGAGTGGTTGGTCCAAGCCATAGCGGGTGTCAAACGCCAAAATCGTTTCAGGAGAAATCTGCGGGTTTAGCCGCATTTCGTCGAAGAAGCTCCCGGGCGCCATTTCCGTGAACAGAAAGCAGAGCACCGACACTCCGAACAACAACAGCACAGCCCGAATCCCACGCCGTACCGGATACTTCACAGCGCGGCCCCCAGTGCGAAAAGATTCGCCTGCGCCGCCCGCGTGGATGCGATCAGCGAGCGCGTTTCCGGATGACGTGCATTAGCGATGACTTGAACAGCCGGCCCCTGTTCAACGATCTGGCCGTGAGCCATCACCGCGATCGTGTCCGCAAGCCGCGTCACCAGCGCCAGGTCGTGCGAGATGAGAAGGTACGCGAGCGAATGAGCTGCCTGGAGATCGATTAGCAAGTTCGCGATCTGCGCTTCTGTCGAGAGATCCAGTCCAGAAAGCGCTTCATCCAGCACCAGCAATGTCGGCTTCAAAGCTAGTGCCCGCGCGATCGCCAGCCTCTGCCGTTGCCCCCCACTGAAATCCATCGCGTATCGATCGGCCCACTGCGGCGACAATCCAACTTCTTGCATCAATTCTTTAGCTCTGGTTCGGCGCGCAGATTTGTCGCCTTGCTTTTGAATCCGCATCGGCTCCTCGATGACCTCGGCGGCAGTGAACCGCGGATTCATGGAAGTGGCCGCATCCTGAAATACCATCTGCATCTTCGGCCGACGTGAGCGGAGTTCGCGCGAGTCCAACTGCGCGATGTCGGTGCCTTCCAGCCAAATCTTTCCGGCATCCGGCTTTTCAAGTCGCGTCACACAGCGAGCGACCGTGGACTTTCCCGATCCCGAGCTTCCCACCAGCGCCAGCGTCTGCCCCACGAAGATTTCGATATCAACCTCGCTGGCAGCGACGACGACGTCACTTCGCTGCCACAGCGCGCCTTTGCGCCGATAACTTTTGCTGAGACCGTTCACGCGCAGCACAGGCCGGACAGGCGCCTTCATGACATTGGCATCAGTTTCCATACTTGAAACAACTCACTCGCTGTGAAAGTTGGGGTGTGGTTTCCTGCAGATCGCGTTCGGTGCATACCTGCATTCTTTCCGGGCAGCGCGGCGCGAAGGGGCAGCCGACTCCAAGGCTGTTCAAGACCGGGGGCTCGCCATGAATGGCAGGGAATCGCGCCCGAGTTCCCACGTTCGGCAAATATCGGGCGGACAACCGCACCAACGCCTGGGTATACGGATGCAACGGGCGTCGAAAAATGTCTTCAGTGCGGCCTTCTTCGACAATGCGGCCGGCGTACATCACAGCCATACGGTCCACAAATCCAGCGAGCACGGTGGGATCGTGGCTGATCACGACAAATGCCATGCGATGCCGCTGACTGATCTCGCGCATCAAGGCGATGATCTCCGCCTGAAGCGAGGCATCGAGCTTGCTGGTCGCTTCGTCCGCGATCACTAACTGAGGACGACAGGCCACAGCCTGCGCAATGACGACTCGCTGCTGCTGCCCACCGCTCAACTGATGCGGATATGCGCGATAGATCGGTCGCGGCTGATCGAAGCCGACCTCAGCGAGCAGCTCTTCCACGCGCGTCCTGCGATCTCGCCGCGTCATGCGCACGTGCGCGCGAAGAACTTCCGCAATCTGATCGCCGACGCGGATGACAGGATTCAGAGCCAGCGCGGGATCCTGCGGGATGAGAGCAATCTCCGCTCCTCGAATCCGGCGCAAAGCGGACTCCGGAAGCGCGAGCATGTCGCGGTTCCGAAAGTAGATCGATCCGCTATCGTATCGCGCGTCACCAGGCAGTAGGCGCAACAAGGCAGCGGCCAGTGTGCTCTTACCGGAGCCGGATTCTCCGAGGATGCCGACTAGTTCGCCGCGCCGTATTTCCAGGCTGGCATGGTCCAACGCATGGACGGGCTGATCGTTGTCCGGCAAGTAGGTCACCGACAACCCGTGAACGAGAGCGAGGGCCTCTGTGGCAGACTCGGCCGGGAAGTTCATATGTCTGCACCAGTTGACCACAACGGCAGGCGAGGCGAGCCACGGGAAGGTTACTGAGGTACCTCGAAAAATACAGGACGCCGGTGTGGAAGAGCAGCGTGTCAGCACGCGCTGTTTCCTTTGGTATGTCGTGAGATAACATCGAGTTGATTCAAACACTGCTTAAATGCTGGAGGGAATCCATAAAGCATGGCCTGGAACTGCAGTGACGCGGTAACTGGCTCATTTGGACACAGAGAGCAGTACCTATGGTGAAGGGGGATCGCAGTGGCCGACGATTGACTTGGATTCACTTGTTATTTTTCTGTTCTGGATTTCCTGCTCTGATTTATCAGATTGTCTGGCAACGAGCTTTGTTTGCTATTTATGGACTCAATATTGAGTCGGTCACGATCGTGGTCAGCGGTTTCATGCTGGGCCTGGGACTCGGAGGTTTACTGGGTGGAAGGCTTTCGAGTAGCAGACGGCTTGCGCCAGTCAAGCTATTTGCCATTGCTGAGTTGTTCACAGGGATCCTTGGAATCGTCTCGCTGAAAGTCTTTCATCGAGTTGCCGAATTCACTGTGGGAACGTCGCTTTTGGAATCAAGGCTGATCGGTTTCTTCGTGATTGTTCTATCGACGCTGCTCATGGGAGCTACTTTGCCGCTCCTCGTCGAATACTCGGTGCGTTCGTCGCAGAATGTCGGGTCTTCTGTTGGAGCCCTCTATTACGCAAACTGCCTGGGATCTGGTTTTGCGTGCTTTCTGGCGGCATGGTGGTTGATGCGGTATTTAGGGCAGTCGGGTTCGGTTCGGTTTGCTGCGACAGTGAATGCATTGGTAGCGGCCGGCGCTCTGGTCCACGATCTTCGATCGCGGCAGTCGAAGAATGATTATCCTTCTTGCGCATCAGAGAGTACTGCCGTCCAACCCGGCCTGCTGCCATATTCTGTCGCTCTTGGCTGCGCGGCTTTCTCGGGTTTCGCGGCGCTCTCGTACGAGATCATCTGGTACCGCTTGCTGGCGTTCGGTTCGGGTGATACGGCAACTGCATTCGCGTCGTTGCTGGGTTCTTATCTCTTCGGCCTGGCTCTTGGGTCGAGGTCCGTCGAGCGATACTCACACAACCACGACCGCGACAGAGCGGTGCGCAGCTTGAGTGCGGTCATATTTGCTTCGGCCATGTTTGCATTTGCGGTGGGTCCGCTTTCTGCGTTGGCTCTCACGTTTACGTCTCCAGACGGCGTCGGAAGTCGATGGCCTGGTTCAATCATCTTGCTGCTGGTTTGCGCCGGTGCAAGCTTTTTCGGCGCCACGTTTCCGTTGGTCGCGCACGTTTCAGTGGATCCGGCAGGGCGGGCGGGAGCCTTACTCAGCTACTTGTATGCGGCGAATATTGTTGGTTCGACGTTGGGAACACTTATTGTGGGCTACGTTCTGATGGACCATTGGACCGTATATCAGATCTCGATAGTGCTTCTGCTGGGAGGCGGCTTTTTCTCGGCCGCGGTGTTCGTTGTTTCCGCCCGCCCACTTGGTCGATGGCGACCCGGAATCGCACTGGCTGTGGTAGCGATGTTCCTGATGATTGTGGCTGCCCGGCCGCTTTTCAGGACGTTGTATGATCGCTTGCTCTTCAAAAATAATTATCCAGCGTCGCACTTTCAGGAAGTCGTTGAAACTCGCACTGGCACGATCGGAGTGACTCCTGGTGGCACTCTGTTCGGAGGCGGGGTCTACGATGGCCGATTCAATGTCGACCTGCTACACGACGTCAATATCATTCTCCGCCCGTATGCGCTCAGCGCGTTTCATCCCGCACCCCGTCGAGTTCTGATGATCGGGCTCGGATCGGGTTCATGGGGGCAGGTCGTAGCCAATCATCCGCAAGTCGAAAGCCTAACCATCGTCGAGATCAATTCAGGGTATCTGAAACTCATTCCGGAGTATCCAACTATACGAACCCTTCTTCACAATCCGAAAGTGCACATCGTGATCGACGATGGTCGCAGATGGCTGTTGTGGAACCGGCAGACAAAGTTCGATGCGATTGTAATGAATACGACTTTTTACTGGCGAAACCACGTCAGCACTTTGCTTTCGGTTGAATTTTTGCAGGTTGCGCGCGAACACCTGGAGCCCGGCGGTGTACTTTTCTATAACACCACCGGGTCGGAAGATGCGATTGCGACCGCATTAGCGGTATACCCCTACGCTTGGCGTTTTTTAAACGCCGTGGCGGTGAGCGATTCTCCTCTGGGATTTGATCGCACGAGATGGAGAGCGGTCCTTTTGAGCTATGTTATTGATGGAAAGCATGTGATCGATGCGAGCGATCCAAAACAAATGAAGAAATTGGACGAGATTATAGGCATTCCGGAGGATCCAACTGGACGCACCTTGAATTCAGTGGAAAACAACGATCAGCTTCGAAGTCGGCTGCAGAAACGCCTGATCATAACCGATGACAATATGGGGCTGGAGTGGCGTTGAGCCCGGCATCGCCATGGAGCGGGTCGTAGCAACGCGGAATTGCTGCTGTGTTTGGCCGCGCGTATCGGAGTTCCTTTCGGAGGCGGTGCCAGCAAGCCGCTACGAAAACCTTGGTGACTGATCGTTTTCGCCTGCGATTCCTTGAGGAGAAGTGAGCGAGTGAGATCGTCTTCGCCCGGCGGAAAGGCTCATGTCGCTCCAGAGCTCGACCTCAGCGGCTAAAGCCGACCACAAGGCCCGGCTCTAATGCAGCGCTGAAGCGCTGCTCCACCCAAAATCTGCTGCGATTCAGCGCCAACCTGGCCGATTCTGGAATCATCCATGAGATGGCAATTCGAGACATGGACAATCCGAAGATTTGGCCAACAGAACAAACGGAAAGGGAGATAACCATGTTGGGAGACAAAGATGTCGTGGCCACGATTGCAGTCAAAGATCTGGCGACTGCCAGGAAATTCTATGCGGACACGCTCGGGCTGACGGCGGTCGGGGGCGAAGGGCAGGAGGTGATCGTGTTCAGGAGTGGGAAATCGACGGTCAATGTGTATCGGTCGCAGTATGCCGGAACGAATAAGGCGACGGCCGCGACATGGGTGGTCGGCGAGGATGTGGACAATATTGTGCGGGAACTCAAGGCCAAAGGCCTCAAGTTCGAGCATTACGACTTTCCCGGGATGAAGCGAGAGGGGGATGTCCACGTCGCTGGCAAGATAAGGAATGCGTGGTTCAAGGATCCGGATGGAAACATCCTTAGCGTTGTGAATGGGTAGGGCGCGTGCTGGGCCGGGGCCTAAACAGAGTGCTGAAAAAGTCCGAGTGTGGAGACTCGGATTGCCGCGTCTCTACGAATCTGTTTGCTGTCCCTTACGTTGCGATACCTCCCCGGCGTGTAGAATGCCGGTATGCCGTTGCAGTCTGGAAATCCCAACTTTGGCAAGAAACGTACTCCGCCCCCGGACGAGACTTTTGAAGAAGCCTCTTACCTGAAGGCGCTCGGAGAAAAGCAGAAAACAGTAAGTTTGAAACTGGCCGACGGCGAAGTGGTTCGCGGGTGGATCGAGTATTACGACAAGAATATGGTCCGGCTTACCCGTGAGGACGGCCCCAACCTCTTCATCTTCAAGCACGAAATCATGTACATCTCGGAAGACGGAAAGAAGAAGTAGGCGCTTGTTGGAAGTTTGCAGCGCGCAGCTCGTAGCGGATCACCACACGACCAGCGGCCCACGGCGAACATGAATCCAAATCACTCTCAAGATCTGATTTTGCCGATGCAGTCTATTGCCCGCGAGGCGGGTGCACTGCTCATGGATTTCTTTCATCAGCAGGTGAAGATCGAGTACAAGGGAGATGCGGATCTGGTGACCGTGGCCGACCGCAAGTCCGAAGCGCTGATTCTGGAACGAATTCGCAAGCAGTTTCCTGCCCACGACGTCATGGGTGAAGAAGGCACGCGCATCGAGTCTGGTAGCAATTACAAGTGGTACGTTGATCCGCTCGACGGCACCACCAACTTCGCCCACGGCTTTCCCGTGTTCTGCGTTTCACTCGCAGTCGAGTATCGCGAACGTCGCGTCGCGGGTGTGATCTATGATCCGACGCGCGACGAGATGTTCGCGGCTGAACTAGGCAAGGGCGCGCTCCTGAACGGCCAACCCATCCACGTCTCGGCAACCGCTCGTCTGGCCGAATGTCTGGTCGGCACCGGATTTCCCAGCCAGAAGCGGCACAAGAGTCCCAACATTTATTTCTATCACCAACTCACGTTGCGGACTCATGGAGTTCGCCGGGCAGGCTCGGCAGCGCTCGACTTGTGCAATGTTGCCTGCGGACGATTCGACGGTTTCTGGGAGTTCAATCTGAATCCGTGGGATACGTCGGCGGGCGTGCTGCTGGTGGAGGAGGCGGGGGGGACGGTGACGCACTTCGATGGGAGTCCGTTTACGCTGGATAGCCGCGAGGTGCTGGCGACGAATGGGCGGATCAAGGGGGAGATGGTGCATCTGTTTACGGAGATGTTCGCGGGTAGAGAGATTGAGGCGATTCCGACGCCTGCGGAGTTTGCGGCGCGAAGGACGGCGGCAAAGTAGGTGCGGAAGAGACGGACGGCTCGGGTGATGCTGTTCGACGAAGCTGGCGCGATTTTGCTGGTTCGCTTCGTGGTGCCGAGAGAGGGCGGCGAATTTGTCTTCTGGGCGTTGCCGGGTGGGGAGATTGAAGCTGGGGAGACGGAAATCGAGGCCGCGGAGCGTGAGGTGAGGGAGGAGTTGGGATTGGAGTTGAAGGTTACTGGGCCGATTTATCGCGACTGCAATCAGTTCTTTCACCAGGGGGAGATGCAGGATAATGTCGATTTTCTCTTCCGGGCAGAGTGCGGGATTCACACGGAGATCGCAACGGTCGCGAGGTTCCCTTGGGACTATCCTGGTAGCGAACCAGTCCCCTTTGACGCTGCAAAGCGATTCCAGGCGAGACCTGGCCAGCAATTGGCTGATCGCCACATGGGGCCAGACGGACAATGCTGTCTCTGGTTACCGCCCTGTAGCCTATGGGATTCGGCTAACCCTGACGGACTTCGAGAATTCCTTGACGAGTTGGCGATCTTCTTCGATCGACAGCTCATCTACGACTTGACAGGCAAGTGGCCTGGGCCATCGTACGGTCATGGGACTGAGGGTTACCTCGAATTCATCCGGGAACAACTCGGAAATGATGCTAGTCTCGGCGATATTCTTATTCCACTGATTACGATGAAGACTGAGGTCAGTCCGAACGACGTATGCCCCTGTGGTACCGGAAAGAAGTTTAAGAAATGCCACCGGCATCTCATTGAAAGAATTCAAGGGCAAATAGGAGTAGGGAGGGTCAGAAGAGTATTCGGAATTTCGAGGAGCTAGTCCGAACACAAGCGGGCGCAGGACAATTCGAGGGCCCAAAAACGGAGGCTAGAACCCTTTGGCAAGCGCAAGAAACCCCCAGCGCGTACAAGACAAAGTTAGAGAGGCGCACTTCTTTTTGGTCGAGATGGCGACCTACGAGCGTGCTTTCGAAACCGAAAAGTTCTTGTATTGCCTTAGTGCTTTCATGTCTGCTTTTCGCACCATTGCTTTCAGACTGTACGGCGTCACAGAGAACCTAAAGGGCGCCACGGCCAAAAATGCACTAAGGAAGCAGTTGCACGATCATCTCGACATCAAGTTTTTGATCGAGAGGACAAACGTTGAACTGCACGAGGACGGCGTGGTGGTCTTTCAAAGATACCATGCAAGCGTTTCGTCTTCGGAAAGCCTACCCTGGGGGAGGAATTTGGGCCGGCGAGGCGAACGGTTTCATTCTCGTTTCGGATCGCGTTACAGTGAAACGGTTATCGTCCGGCAACCGGCCGGTTGGCAGTTTGCAGGAAGTTCCAAGAACCTAATCGAGTTGTGTCACGATGGGCTCGAGGCGATGGAAGGATTCTTTAGGCAGGTGCTCGCAACCAATTCCCAGAAACAGGACCAGTCGGGATCGCTGGCCCCGTAGACTGCCGCTACCGTCTAACGTTCCGATTCATTCGCCTCCGGCCGCGCGGCGCGCGAACGGGGCTCGCCTTGGGAGCGCTCGAATCGGGCTGTCTGACCAGTTCCGGACTGTGCGCGTAAAACTCTGAATCCGGCAGCTGCACGAAACCACAATCTGCCCAGAACTTCGCAACGCGACCAAATGCGTCAGATTTTCTTTTTTCGAATCCAGGGTCCGCTTGTTCAGCCGCAGAATACGTCTCAGCCCACCCCTCGTATTGCAAAGCGAATGGCTTGCAGACGATCAGCCCACAATGGAGGCCAAAGGTTTCGACGATCCCTTTGACCACATCTCGGCCAATTCCCTTTCCGCGATGCCGCTCGTCCAACTCAAACCTGTCGATGAAAAGCAAATCCGGGCTGATCGGCCCACCCGAATAGAGTTCCTGGACCGAATCGCTCCACTCATCTGTGTCAGGATCGAACAGAGCTTCATAGCACTCCATCGTGGTGTCGCTGATCGAATCCATTGCGTCAAAGAGGCTCACGCCCTTTTCTTCTGCCAAGCCCGGTTGCACCAGGAAACACTGC
>Ga0137403_10003430_pt1 | contig 19021 bp, 20 predicted proteins | sample CZOMad2_1_16fung_FD_122057 | JGI IMG/M metagenome (GOLD analysis project Ga0137403, IMG submission 122057) | Vadose zone soil fungal communities from Angelo Coast Range Reserve, California, USA - CZOMad2_1_16fungal (Hybrid Assembly) | ecosystem: Environmental > Terrestrial > Soil > Vadose zone...
TATCCATTTTGGCCAGCCAACGACCCGCCCGGTCCGCGAGAGGACCTCTCCGACGATGGGAGGTCTTCGAGGCTTCTGGTGTCCAAGGCCTGGGCCCTCGTCATGCCCACGGTTGCCCCCCTGTGCACGCAGCGGGTGTGGCCGCAGGGCCCCGGGCGGCGGCTCGGGGCCCTGCGGCCCCCCGGCCAGCGGACGGTCACCGCCGCGTGAAAATGCCCAGCGCACGGCTGCACCGCTTGCCTGAGACCCTCTGCCATGCCGCATGCATGGATAACGTCGAGCTTAACCAGTGTCTAATAATTATCCGTGATTGAGCAGCTCTGCCAGCCACTCGATCTCGGTGCTGGGCAGCGGTGGTGGGGGAGGGGATTGCCGGTAGTCGATTTGCTGGGCGTATGCGCCGCGTTCATACACGCTGGCCACTGCCGGACCAAGGTCTAGCGCTACGTCCGGGTCTGGCGCAAGCAGAGGTACTGGCAACACCGGCAGGCGATCCCGCAGTTGGATAGGCCACACGTCCACTCTCGGACGACGCTCAGCCCGGCTGAGGACAACATAGTATGCGGCCAGCGGCACTGGGCGCTCCAGAGGCGGACGCTCGCCTCCGCGTAAGAGGTCGATCTCTACCAGATGCACTTCCGAGTGCAGCAGGTTACGACGCTTGCGGTGGTAGGCAAGGTGCGCCTGATGCCCAGGCCGTTTGTTGACTGGCGAGAGAATCTCAATGACCGTCACTAGCTGCTGCTGGGCCGTGGTGCGGATCTCGACGCGATGGAGACGCAAGGGAATCTCCAGAGCCACCAAGCTTTCTACCGGCGCTGCTGGGATTGTTGCCGGGCCGGTCGTAGATGTGGCTGGCGCAGGATCGAGGTGCCAGACACCAACGTCAGGGCGTACACCATATGCTTGACCGATCTCCACCACTTCATAGGTGACATATGATGTCAACCGAGCGAAGTAGCGTGGCTGAATGTGGCGATTGAGGTGCGCCCGGATCTCGGAGGCGAGGTCGTTGTGAAAGTCAGACCACAGTTCTGGACTTTCGATATATGGATCCATACCGGGAAAAGGCGACGGCATGGGTAGTCTCCTGTCATCCAAGACCAGCACGGTGCCATGTCGGGAGCGGAACCATCGAAGGTGTTGAGCACACAGGAGCCGAATTTTAGGATCGGGCCAGCTCCTCATACGTGGGCGTCGGCATCCCGGCTTGCCAGGTGGGATCGCGCAGTTCGAGCAAATTGCCGCTGGGGTCCAGGAAGTACAGCTCGCGTCCAGGAAAGAAGCCGTGCTCACGATAGATCAGGTCGACGACGCGAATCCCCTGCGCATGGAAGAGCTGACAGCCTTTCTCGAACACCTCTGGGCTGACCGTGAATGAATGGTGCAGGCGGTTATCCTGTTCGGGGGTTCGCACGACGGGCTCTTTGCGCTGGCATAACAGGATCGAATGCTCTGCAACGGTGAAGCAGGCCATATTGGAGTTGCCCAGGCGGCCTTGATAGTCGAGTCCAAGGATGTCCTGATAAAACTGTTCCGATTCTTCGAGATTATTCACCGGGATCGACCAGTGCGTCACATTGTCGATTTTGAGCTGGCCCATCTATCCCTCCCATGTCAGCACGGACCGTTGTTGTGGTCGCGCACGTCTGTACCTTCAGTTGAAGTGAAGACCCCCAATAGCACCTGTAGCCATGTCTCAGCAGATCAACCATAGCGCCCGGGGCTCGGCGGGAGTCCGAGAGCCTGACGCCCATAATCTTCCGCCGAGACATCCCAGCTAAGACCCTGATGATGTGATCCAGCGTTGACATCGCGGTGGAAACGCTGGATGGCCTCGGACTCGGCGATGGCCCGTCCGCCGCTGGCCTCGAACAGGCGGTTGACGGCCTGGACGCAGAGCCTGGCGGCGAAGCTCTTATCGCGCCTGTAGCGGGCGCGTTCCAGGTTCGTGAACTCCTCCTCCCGCTCGGCTTTCCCGAGCATCTCACGGATGCAACGTTTGTGCAGCTCCCAGGCTGCATCCACCTCGACCGCAGCTTCCGCCAGCCGCACCTGAACCAGCGGAGAATCGGCGGTCCGGCCGGGGCCGGACGTCCCCTGCAGGCGGGACGTGAACTCGTCGACGGCGCCCTGCGCGATGCCGATGAGGGGAACGAGCAGGTCCCACCCCGTCATGCACCGAAAGGGCAGCCGATAGCTGAGCCGTCGATGGAGCTCCCACCCAGTCCACTCCCCATCGCCGGCACGACTCGGGTCCATGATGCGGTGCTGCGGGACGAAGGTCTCCCTCACCACGATATCCTTGCTGCCCGTGCCGCGCATCCCGGAGGTGAACCATGTATCGAGAATCTCGTAGCCCGGGCGCGGAATCAATGCCCAGATGGGGCCGTTGGGGCTCGGAACCGCCAAAATCACCCAGCTGGCGGCATCGCAGCCGCTGGAAAAACTCCACCGACCGGAGACACGGAGACCGCCGGCCACGGGCTCAGCTTTGGCTCCTCCCGGATTGAGGCCGCTAGACGCCAGAGTATCCGGCCCACCGGCGAAGAATTCCTCCTGGGCCTGCTCGGGGAAGTGGCCGATCCACCAATTATGCGCCGTCCACAGGCAGTAGCACCAGGCGGTGGAGCCACACGCACGGCCCAGCTCATAGCCGACGTCGAAGACCGCGTCATATTCGATGTCCAGTCCGCCATATCGCGGCGGATTGCCGATGCGGATGAGACTGGAGGAGACCAGGTCCTGCACTGTCTCGGAGGGGATCTGCCGCAGCTCTTCGGTTCGAGCCGCACGCTCCCTCAGAACCGGCACCAACTCCAGGGTCCGGCGCCGCAGCTCTTCTCCGGTTAGGGCTGTGTCTCGCCCGGTTGACGACACGGCGTTCCTCCTCATCCTCTTGCTCTCATCTGCGCTCAAGGTCCTGCCAACCCGTGCAGACGCTTGGAGTCTTCTACCCCGAGTCGGCTGGGGCGCTCCGCACCGCGGCGTGCGGGAGAAGCGTACCCGGGCTGCCTCCTGTTGTCTGATCGGCCACTCAGCTCTATGCCGTGGCGGCCGCGACCTGCTTCGCGATGAAGGCCTTGACATGCTCGATCATGCGTGCTGCCTCGGTCTCCGACCAGCCCGCCAGGCCGTGCGGCATATCCTTGAACAACGCTAGATCGACGTCTCCTCCCGCGGCTCGATACAGCTCACTGACCTTCTCCACCATGCCCTGCGGCACACCCTTATCGGCCGTACCCTGGATCAATAGGGCCGGGGGTAGCTCGACTTTTTCCTTTTCCTGCAGGATCTGAATCAGATTGCTTTCCTGCATGGTCTCGGCGCTTAGGAAGTAGCGCTCATGGTTGGCCATCAATTCCTTATTGCCTCGCTCCTGCGCCATCACATAGCGGCCGTAGGGATCGAGGACACCCCACAGCGAGATGGCATAGGCCAGGGTGCCATCGACGCCAGCCGCCCCGGGAAACGGTAGGGCCGTGTAGCGGGGGTCGAAGGGCCGCATGGCGCTGAGCAGAATAAGGTGGCCGCCGCTGGACACGCCCAGCCCGCCGACGGTCGCCGGGTCTGCCTTGAAGTCAGGGGCATGCACCTTCAGCCAGCGTGACGCGTAGTTGATGTCGGCGAGCGACGATGGGTAGGGGTCCTGTCCTCCCATACGGAAGTCGATGGACGCGACGACCACACCGCTGGCCGACAGTCCTTCAGCCAACGCCGGGTTATTCCGGCGATCGCCATTATTCCAGGCGCCGCCATGGATCTCCACCAGTGCCGGAAAAGGTCCGGGGCCCTGCGGTTGGTACGTCAAAGCGAGCCAGGATCGGTCGCCGTCGCTACGGTACTCGATATCTTCGACTTTGACTTCGTAGCGCGCTGCGGGGTCATACTTCACAGACGCATTGGCCATTCTCGTGGCTCCTCTGCTACGTCCGCCAGATCACTGGCAGCTTGTCCATTGTCATGACAGTTGTCCACGAACTTCGACATCATCGCGCCGGACAGTGCCGCTGTCAAGGAAGAACGACATAGTCTCCTCAATCAACGACGTCTGTTCCAAAGTCCCAACTTTGAGGCTCGCTGGGGTGCCTTCTATCTCGGCGATGGGAGCTTCCACTGGTGGCCCAGCGTATCTGGGATATGCTTTGCGGGGCTGCTAGGATGATCGCGGTCCCTATGCCGGTTGCCTACAGCGTATGCCCCGGCTGGACACGACGGATAGACGCCGACAAAAAAATGTGATAGAAATGCCTATCTGTCGGTCCTAGACGACGAGACGTTGAAGAGTTCTGACGATCGTGCCCGGACCGAAACGGTGCGACACATGATCAGGGCCTGGACCATGGCAGATCGCCCGGCGCCGGGACAGCGGCAGATAGATGGGTATTTCAACAGCCCATGGAAACCAGGACTTCTCAGACCAAACGGCACACCAGGAGGAGGAACACGCGATGGTTGAGCAACAGCAGGCAGCCATTCTACGGCCTGAGACAATGGTGGAAGAGTTCAAGAAAAACCGCGTCACGCATGTGGTGACGATCCCGGACAGCGAAACCAACTACCTGTATGAGTTGATGCGCATGCAGCCCTGGCTGGACATTGTGCCGGCGTCCCGCGAAGGGGAAACCTTTGCTATTGCCCTTGGCCTGTCGGTTGGCGGAAAGGTCCCGGTGGTCTTGATTCAAAACACCGGGATGATGGAGTCTGGGGATTCGATCCGGGGCATGGCGCTGGATGCCGGTTTTCCTCTGGTCATGGTGGTCGGGTATCGGGGGTGGACCCGGCATGGCGTCATATCGGACACGGCGGCGCGCTATACAGAGCCGTTCCTGAATGCCTTCCGCATCAACTACTATCTGGTCGAGCAGGATGTCGACGCGCCACGCATTTCCGTGGCGTTCGAGGAAGCCCGAGCGACCAAGCGACCCGTGGCCGTGTTAGTCGGTGATGAATACCATGGTTTCAACCGCTAGCCAGTGCGGCGCATCCCCTGGCGGCGGGGCAGGTCAGGGGAGCCGACGTGTTTAGCACGTAGCGACCAACATGTTTATACACAGGAGGGATGCAATGCTTGAAGCAGCCGATGTGTTCAAGGTATTTCAGAAACATCGTGGCGACGCGATTGTGATTCCCACTGGGACATCTGGCCGGCAATGGATGAACTTCACCACCAACGAGAAGCGGGACCTGTCGCTCGGCGGAGCGATGGGCCATTCGGCCGCCGCGGCTCTGGGCGTTGCGCTGTCGCTCCCGAGCGAGAAGGTGGTGTTGTTCGACGCGGAAGGTGCCCTGCTGATGAATCTGGGTATCCTCGCCACGATCGCCGGCATGAAGCCGCAGAACTTCTACCACTTCGTCCTCGACAACGAATGTTACGCCACCACGGGTGGACAGCCCGTGCCCAATGCCAAGGAGATCAACTACGCCGGCATTGCGAAAGAGGCGGGCTATGTGGCAGCCTATCGCTTTGACGATCTCCAGGAATTTGAGCGCAACGTGGGCAAGATCCTCGATGCGAAGGGGCCTGTTTTTATCTCCATCAAGGTGATTCCAGCGATCGAGAACGAACCTATCGGCATGCGCAACCGGCCGGCGACGCGGAATCGGACCCAGACCATTCGGGATCTACGGGCAGAACTGGGGATAACAGAAGGGTAGCGAGCTGGAGTGCCTCTGGGCACGCCATAGGGGGAGCACCCGGCGCCGCTGCGTTTGATCATCAATGGCACCAGAGGAATCGCGCTGGAGCCGGGGTGGTATCTTGCCTTGCTAGCATCGGTCAAACCGCACATACGTATCCTTCTGTGACGCGTATTACCCAGGTGTGCGGTTTGGCCGCTACCTCCATCGTCGACTGCTGCACGATATACAGTCTGACGCGGATCAGCACCAGGAGGATATGATGGCGACCCAACTCACCGATATCGTGGAATCCTCTCAGGCTGAGCGTCTCGCGACCGGTTTTGTCTTTACCGAAGGGCCTGTGTGGCATCCTGATGGCCATTGGCTGTTTGTGGATGTACGCGCGAACCTGATCTATCGACTGGCGCCCGGCGGTCGGCCGGAGATCATCCGAGAGCAGAGCGGCAGCTCCAATGGGATGACCTTCGATCGTCAGGGGCGGCTCCTCATTTGTGAGGGGGATAACCGCCAGGTCACACGCCGCGAACCCGATGGCACATATACTCCGCTGGCCCAGCGCCTGGGGGGGAAGCGCATCAATCGGCCCAATGATCTCGTGACCCGCTCTGACGGGAGCATCTACTTCACCGACCCAGGCGGACGCCTGACTCCGCAAGAGCGGGAGCTCGACTTCAGCGGCGTGCACCGTATCGGCCCCGATGGCACCCTGACCAACGCCACCGCCGAAACCGAGTACCCCAACGGCATTGCCTTCTCCCCCGACGAACGCGTCCTGTACGTGGCCATCACCCGGCGAGATGAAAAGTGCCTTGAGGAAAAAGCCCGCGGCGAGGTTTGCACGCACCAATGCATCCGCGCTTTCGACGTGGCGACTGATGGGACCCTGAGCAACAATCGCATTTTTGCTAGCATGGCGTCGGCGGCGGACGGCGTCCCCGACGGCATGAAAGTGGATGCTGAAGGGCGCGTGTATTGCACCGGCCCTGAAGGCGTTTGGGTCTTTGACGCCTCCGGCCACCACCTGGGAGTCATTCGCCTCCCCGAAATCCCGGCGAACTGCGCCTGGGGCGGGCCTGACCATCGGACGATGCTATTTACGGCGCGGACATCCGTCTACGCCATGCGGATGAAGACCCCCGGCACCCGGATCCCCAAAGGCGCATAGTACCGCGCGCCATTGATATGCTACCGCCTACGCACCCCTCCACCCAGCCCTCCCCAGCAAGAAGGGCAGGGTTCGGGTGGGGGTAAAATGGGGCACAATCGGCTTCTCGTTCAAGATGCGGCTGGGAAGGAGGCCAAACATGCTGCGTGCCATCGACGCCGACACCCACCTCTTCGAATCCACGCAGGTTTGGGACTGCATCGACGAGGAGATGTATGCTCGCCGTCCCATCATCGTCTCAGGGCCAGCGGACACGGTCTATCGACGCTCCAGCTTCTGGCTGATCGATGGTAACATCTTTCCCAAGTCCGCCGGAAAAGGCGGTTTCCTGCTGGGGACACCCACAGAGCCGAGCCAGATCGAGACTACTCCCGATGTGCGGGCCCGGGAGCTGTTGGACCTCGATGGGCGACTCCAGGCCATGGACCTGATGGGGGTAGCGACGCAGGTCATCTATCCGACGCTCTTCCTGGCCTATATCACCGATGACGTCAAGCTGGAGATTGCCTTGTGTCGCGCCTACAACCGCTTCATGGCTGGGGTTTGGGAAAAAGGGCAGGGACGCCTCAAGTGGGTGGTGGTGCCACCTCTACGGTCGATCGACGCTTCCATCGAAGCGATCAACGTCGCCAAAGCGCATGGGGCTGTTGGGCTCTTCTTCAGGGGCATCGAGCGCGACCGTACCCTGGACGACCCCTACTTTTTCCCAGTCTATCAGGAGGCGGCGCGCCTGGATATGCCTGTCTGCGTGCACACGGGTGCTGGATGTCCGGCGTTCACGGCCATCTTCGATGTCACCCGTAGCCACACCTTCCCCCATACCCGCACCCTGCCCCTGATGGCCTTTCGCAATATCGTCGCCAACAAGATTCCGGAGCGCTTTCCTGAGCTGCGGTTCGGCTTCATCGAGGCTGGCGCGTCCTGGGTGCCCTATGTACTTCACGCGCTGCGGAGTGTCTACGGTGGCAGTGTGGAGCAGTGGGGGCCAACGCTGTTCCAGGAGTACCGCCTCTACACAGCCTACGAAGAGTGGGAAGACTTGGCCTACTTGGTACGATATGTGGGAGAGGACAACCTGATTGTGGGCTCCGACTGGGGGCATCACGGCGGCCGTGGGCGTGGTGGGGACCCATCCGGGCAGCCGGAGGTCTTCGCCAACATGCGGGCCAGGGAGGATGTGCCCAAAGCCATGATCGAGAAGATGCTCTTGGACAACCCGCGCGCACTCTATGGCCTCCCAACCTGAGGCGCTCGGTACACCACTGCCCGCATCGCTTATGACTGATTCAGCCACTCACGTATAGGCCTCCCCAAGCGGAGGAGCTGCTCCTGCTGGACCAGCCAGCGCTCCTGGCGTTGGTCGGGCAGACGCGCCTGGACAGGCCGGCGGTGGTGCTCGACGCTGTGGTGGCACGTCTCCGTCAAGTCCCCGACCCCCAGGCACGCGCGCGCCTCTTGACTGTCCTGTTGGCGCTCTTACCGCAGGAGGACATCGTCACAATGGTGGAGAGACTGCTCGAAGATGAGACGTTGTTATTCGATACGCCATACCTGCGGCGCATTCGCGAGCAAGGCCGCGAAGAAGGTCGCGAAGAAGGCCTGTTGGCAGCTCGGCGGCGGAGCATTGTGGATGCCCTGACATTGCGTTTTGCGCCCTCGGCAGCGGTTCTCCAGCAGGTGGCGCAGTATGTGGAAACCCTGACTGATGAGGCAGCCATAGAGCAACTCTTTGCGGTGGCGATTCGTAGTGCCAGTCTGGCAGAGTTTCAGGCGGCTATGACACAGGCGTAACGCGCCCGCCCTTTGCTTCTCCCTGCAGGCCTTCCACCTGTGCCCGCGTAGGTTCGGCCTAGAGCAGCCAGACGATAACCTCCGCGGGAATTATGGTCGGGCTGGGACTGTGACGAGCGGGCACCCGCCAGATTCATTCACGCGGAGATAACAATAAGACGAATTGAGATAGCTCCTCTGACATGACTGGCCAGCAACTCGGGAGGTGACGTTATGATTATTCGAGTCGAGCCTAAAGATTTTTTTATGTCCACCATCCTGCTGCTATTTGACCAGGGGCACCCCGACCCTGAAGATGAAGAGGTGAAACGCTATCTTGCCGAACGAGCCCTAGAGCCGAAGCGTACCTTCGACGCCGCCTCTCAGGAGCAAGACGGTGTCGTCTGGCAGTTCGGCGGTTGCTATTTGGGGAGGCATCTCGATGCGATCGCCGACATCCAGAAAAAGTACCTCGAAGCGGAAATGCTGGCGGATGAGATCCCACGCCTGTTGAAGGCAGATGCGGAGGAGGCCGTGCAGGAGACGGTTGACCGGTTGCCGAATGCCAGGCTCCAGGAGCTGGTCGACGCCCTCGTGAAAGAATTTCATCAGGAATCATCCTTCGGGCCTGACGCGGAAGGGACCGTCAAGGTGATGCTGGCACCCGCAGTCGTCCAGCGCCGCTTCAGAGAGCTTCTTCAGTCTCGTATACATCAGGTTGGTTGACGGGTCTGCCCTATCTCCGGAGGCACATGGCCCGCCATTGGCGGCGGCAATGACGAGGTCTCCGGCCATGATACCCGCGAAGGCAAAGCAGGCGGAACACGCTTGCTTTGCCCGAATATATCCCAGCCTTGAGAGGTGGGCGCGTGTCAGAAGGAGGCAGCGATGGAGGGCTACACCTGGACCCTGCGCGTCAGCGCCAGCGAGCGCGGCCAGGCGACCGTCTTCACCCGGCAGCATCAATACCGTGTCGGCGCACCGGTGCACTTCGATAGAGCCTACGAAGGCGTGTCAGCCCTCGAATATGTACTGGGTGCCATCGGGGCCGATCTGGTGAACGGGCTTCAGACCCTGGGCCGCAGGCGGCGGGTGGCGATCGATCATGTCGAGGCAGTAGTGGAAGGTGAGCTGAACAACCCACTCACCTATCTGGGGGTGGTCGGGGAAACCGGGCATCCCGGTCTGGAGAAAGTCCGGGTTCGCGTCCATCTGGCCTCACCTGAGGAGGGAGAGGCGATCCACCGCCTCTGGCATGAGATGCTGGCGACATCGCCACTGGTCCACACGTTCCAGGCTGCGCTCCAACTCGAACTGAAGCTGCAGGTGATGGTGTAATGTCGCGCCTGAGCACAATGGCAAAAGCCATGGGTGAGGAGCCATCGCTCGCCTGCACAGGCAGAAGGGAGGTGTCTCGTGGAGCAACCGATCCTGGTGGGGGCTGTGTTATACGATCCCAAGGTGAGTGTGATCTGGGAGATCATCCGCGACTTTTTCGAAGCGAGAGACTGCCCGATCGACGCGGTGTTCTACACCAACTACGAGTTGATGGTGCGTGCCCTGGTGCAGGGGCATATCGACATCGCCTGGAATTCTCCCCTGGCCTGGCTCGATGCCGTACGCCAGCTGGGGGGAGCCTGCCGCGCCATCGCCATGCGCGACACCGACCGCGACCGAGTGTCGCACATCATCACCAAGACACAGAGTCGCATCTCTACCGTCGAAGATTTGCGCGGCAAAACGGTGGCTGTAGGCGCTAAGGACTCTCCGCAGGCGACTTTGATTCCGCTCCGCTGGCTGCAGCACCACGGCCTGGAGCCGGAACGCGATTTCCAGGTGCGGCGTTTCGACGTGCTGGTGGGCAAACACGGCGACCATGTAGGCGGTGAGCTGCAGGCGTTCCAGTGTCTGGCCCGGGGAGAAGCCGACGCCAGCGCGCTCCTCGACCTGAATTGGCGGGGCTGGACCCGCAACGGCACCATCGATTCGCATGCGTACCAGATTCTGACCACCACCGCCCCGTTTGACCACTGCTGCTTCACCGTTCGCGCAGATTTTCCTCCGGACCGGGAACAGCGGTTCGTCCAGGTGCTCTTTGCGATGCATTACGATGATCCCAAGCACCGTGAAATGATGGATATGGAAGGTCTGAAAGCTTGGGTGCCTGGTCGCACCAGCGGCTACACGCTGCTGCATGAGGCGGTGACCAGTCAGCACGTGTTCGACGAGCATCCCGGCTAACGGCGAGCATTGTCCGCGTCAACTTGCATCCCAGAGGATGATCTACTTCGGAGCATGTCTGCTGCAGATACGCGACAGATCTGGCAGAAAGGGAGGGTCCAGTGAAACGATACCTGCTGTGGTCTTTTGCCTGTGTGATCGCGCTCCTACTCACCGATGCCGGTATGGCTGGTCAGCAGAAACTTGATGAGGGGCCGATAACGGTAGGCATCTTGTTGCTGAATAAACCCTTCATCACTGAGTTCTCCGGCCCGCTCGATGTTTACCATCATGTCCCAGCTGAGAAGATCAAGGTCTTCATTGTGTCCGACACCGATAAGGAGCAAGTGACGTATGAGGGCATGCCCTTTCGTGCCAACTACACCATCGATAACGCACCCAAGATCGATGTGCTGGTCGTGCCGAGTGGTGCGGGTAGTCTCGGTGAAGATCAGCAAAATGTGCGCGTGATCAAGTGGATCAAGAAGGCCGCTAGTGAGGCGAAATTCATTACTTCCCACTGTCAAGGGGCGTTTTTATTGGGTAAGGCAGATCTGCTCGACAATAAACAGGCGACAACCTTCACAGCCAACACTGAGGATTTGCAGAAGCAGTATCCAGCATGTCGAGTGCAGGCAGACCGACGTGTGGTGGTCGATGGGAATCTGATCACGTCTCCAGGCGGACTGGCCAGTTACGAAGCCTCGCTGTATGTGGTAGAGCAACTGTTCGGCAAGGATCAGGCATTGAGCATCGCATCGGCGCTGATATTTGGCCCAAGCAATATCGAGGCCGCTATCACTCCCAAGTAGCGCTGCAGGGGGTACGCCTGCGGACTGTGCATGCTCGCTCTGCTACAATCCTCATGTGCCGTGAGCTGCGGGGCTTCTCTCTGTGAAGCATGCGAAACATCAAGGAGAGGCGCGTGTAGTCGTTTTCAAGGACGCATACTTTGAGAAGGTAATCATGCGGATATCCACCCGCTGGTCGTGCCCCATCACCCACCTTGAAGTGCATCAATAAAAAGAGGGAAAACTTTCCCTCCTGTATAATGCCAGTATTGCTCGACCGTCTCAACCGTGGAGGCTCCCATGTCAGATGAAAAAGTCCTGATCCTACCTGACAGGACTTTCTTTTCTTGGTGATAACTGGCAAGTTTTGGAGTCGGATTTGAAAGGTACGCGTGAGGCGATAGCAAGGAACAACACCCTCTACGGCCCCGAACCACAGCGGGAGGAACATATGCGAGCCTATCGCGCCGAAAAAATTATCTCCCAAGATGGCGTGCTGGAGCTGCAAGCTTTACCCTTTCAGGCTGGAGAAGTCGTCGAAGCCATCGTCCTCTCCCGTCGGGAGAAGATGTATGAAACGCATACGTTGCCACTGAAAGGCAAAGTGCTACGCTATGAGAATCCGACAGAATCTGTGGCCCAAGGCGATTGGGAAGTCTTGGCGTGATCTTGCTGGATATCCACATCTAGATGCGGAGGCAGCACCAGCGTCTGACTCCACATGTGCAGCGTCGCGATGATGCCAGGCCAGGCCCCCACATACTGTCCGTCGCACCGCAGCTCCCCCAGCGTCTCCCGCACCGTGGCAAACCACAGCGGCGTCATGGCCCTGCTGTTCGCCAGCCTGAGGCCTCGTAGCTCGTCAGGCACTGTAAAAGTCACATGGTCATGGTCACAGGCCAGCAGCCGCGGCCGCTGCCTCACCCGCCAGCGCTCGACCTGGAGCCACACATATGGCGCACACCGCCTGTGCCGACATGAGTTGTACCAGACGCGTTTGACATGCCCCTCTGGACAAGCCTGGATGTGACCACCCAAGCGCGCGCTGCGACAGGCCAGCAGCGCTCCCACGGCCTTCCGCACATAGGCCGGCAAAGTGTGGTGCTCTTCAAACACGGCATCGCCGCGCTGGAGGATCTGCGGGATGGCCACCTGAACCTTGTCCTCTATCCTCAGCCGCGCACCACCGTCCCCGGCGGAGGCGGGTTAGTCCAACGACGAAGCTCAGGGGCGCACCGCTTTGTGGCGCGTCCGCTCCAGCGGCAGACTGTGTAAAAACTCATTGCTGAAGGCTAGATTAGCCTGGCGAGTGGGCTGAACCGATTATTTGGCCGGGATGACATTCTTGGAGCTCTCAAATGCGCGACACACTTCGCGTAGCGGTTTGAGGTGGTCACGGCGAAAGTGGGCGATCGTTTTGTGATGGGGCCACAGCTTTTTGCGCAGCCACAACAGTTCCACGTTGCGCTGCGTTCCCTGCTCCAGGCGCCGGCTCGACCGTCAGCGGTACAGATAGCCGTAAATGTAGAGCTTGAGCAGGTCGCCCAGATGATCGCTCGGCGCCCGGTGGCCGCCGCCACCGCGTGGCGAAAGCCCCGCGCTTCAAGGTCAAGCTCATCGACAAACGCATCAATGAAACGCACCGGGTTATCAGCAGTGAGATAAGCATCAAGTCGTTGCGGGAACTGGATCTCTTCGTAGCGGTTAGCGCCTTGGATGTGGTCCATAGCGGTCGTACACTCCAAAATCGAAACCAGAGCAATGAATGCCCTATCGTATAGCAGACTCCGGAGTTTTTACACAGTCTGGCGTGTGGTTAGGCGGCCGACCGCACCGGCTCAAGGAAGACGCTGACGCCATTTGTCGGGATCGCGTGAGGTGTAAAATACGCCGTAGATGGTCACCGTGCCTTCGACATACTCGTAGAAGACCGCATATGGAAAGCGGCGCACCAACCCCCGACGATAGTTCTCGTGGACAAGAGCATGCATCTCGGGCGTGCGGCAGATCGCTACAATACACGCATCGACGCAGCTCAGAAACTCCTCGTCCAAGCCGACCCGCCGACCCTCGTACCAGATATACGCCTCTGCGAAGTCTTGCTCGGCCTCCGGCGCGATGATTAACTCAGCGGCCATAGCGACTTCGGACCCTTTGTGTGACTTCTTCCCAGGTGAGTCCTGCCCCTGGGTTTTTCATCAGGTTCGCCTTTCTGCGGGCCAACTCCTCTTTTTGCCAGTCATGAACTGGTACCGTTTCGGGAGCGGCCGCTAGGTCATCCCACAAGTCTTCCACAAGCTGGAGCTTTTCCGACGGGCTTAGATCAAAGATCGAGGTATTGGTTGGGGTCACCTGAAATCCCCCCACGATTATGTTCCAGCACGACGCAGCCTCTTGCCGCCATCGCGGTAGGACGGCCAGTCTCCCGACCGCCCCCGCACAGATCCCGGCGTGCGGTTTTCCCGCACCGGGCTCTTCAGCATGACTCGCGTCCGCAGAAAGCTTAGGCCAGGGAAGCTGCCGCCCAGTATGGCTCCGAACCAGGCACCCCGCGGGCCTCCCACGTTCTCGACGCGTCTCTCCACGCCTACCACGCCCTTTGTCGACCCCGGCAGCCCCTCCGGGACCTCACCCCTAGCGGTCCCTTGGTCCAGGCTTCTGGTCCGTTCACACCATCGCCATCTGCATCAATGCCTGTAACGGGGCGGTCTCAAGCGTTGGGGAGTGCGGTCTCCCCTGCGGTCTACGTGGTTCCCTGTGTCCGCTTCACCGGTGTCGTTCGGCTTCCACCCCCTTCACCGGTGCAACACTCGGTAGGAGTGGCTGGTTAGACCGCACTCCGCAGGGACTTGCACCCTGCAAGAAGCGCCAAGCTGCGCTTGGCGCACTAACGGGCGAATTCAGCGGCGCGCTTTAGCGCGTCCGCTGCAATGATGGGTTAGACCGCCCTTGTCTCACGAGTTTAGGGCTCCTGATTCGGATCTTTCTTGAAGCGGGACCTGTTGTCATGTGAATATGGACTCAGCTGTGAGGGAATTAACCGTCGATCGAAGTCTTGCATAGGACTTTCAAGCGAGGCGAGCAAGATGTCTATCCCGAACGTCAGGAACCGCTCATACGCCTCCTCGAAGTGGATCCGATAGGAATTGTCCTTCCCCTCCAAGATTCGCTTCCAACCCAACACGTCATATCGCGCCAAGGAACTACCGAGAAAAAGGGTCAACACGTCGAGAAGGAACGCGGTAGTCGGTAAGCCGCGAAAAGACTTGTGAAAACCATGCCTCTGACGAACGGCCCTGAGGCGAGCGCCAAATTCAAAGTTGGCGAGTTCGTGTAGAGTGAGACCAGTTACTGGTGCTCCAAGCTCGTTTTTCCCGAAGTTCTCCAGCAACTCCCCGGGGCCAACATGAGCGGTTGGCTGACGAGAGTAGGTCACAAGCGTGGAAAAGCAGCTCGGCTGTCCAGCTAGCAGGAAGGAGGTCACGACGACTCTCGGAAACTGCCCAGAATCTGCAACCGTAATCTGAGTGTTTGAAACATTTCCGGGCTTGTGACTGCATGTCAGCCCATGGCTCCGATTGTTGCGGTCCCACTCGAAAAAAGTACGACTGTACACCCCGCACAGGTGAGCACAAGCATAGTACAAGAGGATCGGCTTAACAAGCGGATCGGCACGTTCGCCAAGTTCGGCGAAGCTGAGGGCGGCATCGACCTTTAATGCCTGCTCTTCTGCAAGGGAGGAACTGATGCCCGTGCGAAGCTTGGGCCGCGGACCCTTAGCACCAAGAGCCTTGTGACGAGAGTGATAGTGCACCACCTCGTCAGGAAAGGACGTGGGAGGAAGCGCCCAGCAGCGGCTTGCGGTGGCTCCGTGCAACGTTGCCAGACCTCCGGAAAGCACAGCCTGCGCGGCGAACGGCAGCCGAAGGGATCGTCGCCGCTTGACGAGTAAAGGTTTAGCTTTCTGATCATGAAAATCAAGCATTGTTGTCGCTTTCTAGCTGTCTCAGATTCTGCTTCGGTCTAATCGGGATAGGGAGGGGCCTCACGGCCTCCCCCCTCCCACACCACCGGACATACGGGTCACGTATCCGGCGGTTCGGCAGATTGAGTCAGAGTGAGCCATCACCCCAACCGGAGTATCCGTCTCCGGGGTGCCAGTAGCCAGTTCATCCCAGAGGCCGAGCAAAGCCCGACCCCTCGCCGGATGCCATCTCGCCGCTCCACCCCAGGCCACGACTCCTCTCCACCGTTCAGGCCTTCGGCCCACCCGCGTTGCGGTTTGGCCTATCCGTTACCCCGCCTTTCGGCCGTGGGGTGCCTCACTAGCCTCGCCTGCGCCGGGCCTGTAGAGTCGGAGGAGGTCGAGCTGTGTGGCCCTGCCTCCGTCCGCTCGATCAAACGGCTCGTGCAGTTTTCCCGCAAGCCGCTTTCCTCCGCTGCTCCTCTCTGGAGTCATCAGGGGACGAGACCGGGAATGAGGTGGGTCAGTCGCACTAGACCGAACTCCGCAATCAGTCGTCGGGTTGGATACCGGCGCCACATCGGATTCCGCCAGCGCTTGGCCAGGAACGAGTAGATGCGGTGCTCGATCCACCTGTCCAGCCGGTGAAAGAGCCGTCTCACATCCGCCTTGCGATAGAAGTGTCCCCACCCACGGATGACGGGATTGATCCGCTCGATCAGCTCCCGTAGCTTGATGGGCACCTTTCGTCGCGTGAGGGCTCGGATCTGCTCCTGGAACCGCTTCACGGACTTCTCCCGGGGGATAGCATAGAGGTTCTGCGAGTTGGACCGGCCTCGACGCTTGTGCGCCGGGAGGCGATGGCCTGCGCCCTGCTTGACCTTATAGCCGAGGAACTCAAAGCCTTGGCTAACATGGACGACCCGCGTCTTCTGCGGGTGCAGTTCCACTCCCAATGCCTCCCGGAGGAATCGCTCGGCAACGGCCAGCGCCCGCTGGGCTTCCTCTCTCGTCTGACACAGCACCACGAAATCGTCCGCCCAGCGCGTGAGCCGGAAGCCTTCCGCCGTCATCTGGCGGTCAAACGGTGTCAGGAAGATGTTGGACCACAACGGACTGGCCACCCCGCCTTGGGGCACACCGGTCAGTGTTGGCTTCCAGCACCCCCCCTCCATCACGCCCGCCCGCAGCATGTCCCGCACGAGTTGGAGGACTCGGCCGTCACTGATCTCCTCGGCGATCAAGTCGATGAGCCGCTCCTGGTCGATGGTGTCGAAGAACTGGCGCAGATCCGCATCGACGATCCAAACGTTCCCTTTGTTCAGCTCCCCCCACACCTGGCGCATCGCATCATGGGGCGACCGCCCCCGGCGATACCCGAAGGCGCTGTCCAGGAACGTGGGTTCGAAGATCGGCTCCATCCGCTGGACCAACGCCTGCTGGCAGACCCGATCCAGCACGGTCGGGATACCCAGCTTTCTAACGCCGCCCTCGGACTTTGGGATCTCGACCCGCTTCACCGGTTGCGGCCGGTACGTCCCCTCGCGGAGCTTGCGGTGCAGGAGGTCCAGGTAGCACTCCTGGCGTGCCTCAAACTGTGCGATGGTGACGTCGTCGATGCCCGCACTGCCTCGATTCTTCTTCACCTTCTCCCAGGCCAGTTCCAGATTCTTACGACTGAACACCTTGTCGATCAGCGAGTGGACCTTCTTTTTCTTCCCCTGTCTCGCCTTCGATGTATCTGGGTCCTGTGGTTCCACGGTCTCCTCCGTACCGGTGTTGGGTCTTTCGCCCAGGGAACTCTCCAACCTCCCAGTACCTACTCACCGCTTCCCAACGCTTCCCTTGCTCAGCGAAGCACGGGGCCTTCCCCCTCCGTCGGTCCTTTTGAGCCCGCCGGCGCCGCTGCTCCCGGCAGCGATCCGAGGCCTTTTGCTCTGACCTCGTTCGTGAGTAGTATGCCCCGATCCGACTCCTGGCACCGCATCGGCTGGCATTTCGCTTGCGCTTATATCCACACCTACCGCCTGGTGGCTTCAGGTCGCCCTTTGTGTTCCCCGTTTGCCCGCCCTTTCGTCTGCGGGTGTCACAGCATCGCGGCCATACCTTCCTCTTGGACGATACCAGGCCTCCCTGGGTCACACATCTGTCTTCCCCACCGTGTCGCCCGCACACACCTTGGTACGATGAGGTGGAACCCTCATGCCTTCGCCTCCATAGTGCAGGCTCGACCATTCCCCATCTTTGGCCGACCGGTTCATCCTGGGGATGTCTCCCCTCGATTACGACCCGGTGGTTCTCCGCAAGCCCTGCGGACCCCGCCTCACGGCGAGCGCCCTGCCCTCCGGAGTCCTGCAGGAGGTGGCTCCAGGTCCCCCTTGGCTGTGTCCGGCTTTCGCCCTTGTGCCCGTGTAGGGTTCTCCATACCTGCCTCTCTCCGGCCGGTGAGGCATTACCCCCACCTTTGGATATCAACCTGGGGTCTCAGGTTGAGTGGGACTTCAACCCACCTGACACATGTGCTGCCAGGCACACACTATGACCTCCTCCGACTCCTCAAACAGCATTCCCTTGGACTTCGACTGGTGTCTTATACCAGGGGTTACAGCGGATGTGGGCCACTGACTGCTTGAGATCTCCCGTGTTCCACCGTTTCCTGTCCCAGCATTCCGTTCCCCCTACGCCGGAGAGTTCTTCGGGGCTGCGCTTCCGGATTCTTCACCCCTTCCCTGGCCTTCGCCTCGCGTGATAGGCTCGGCTCTCCCTTGTCCCTTGCGGGTTAACATCACGGCGCTGCAGGATTCACTTGATGTTACGGACTGCTGGTTTGCGCCTCTTTCTCAGAGGGATACGCCGCTTCAGCACCCTCGGTCCTCCAAGAGCACTGGGCGCCTGCTACGTGGCTCTCCGGTAATGACCACGGCCGGACTTACACCGGCAAGCAAACGGTGACTTTCAAGGCACACCACGCGCTCAGTTAGGATTCATGACTTCCATTGGGCCTGACGCCGCAGACCACCCCAGCCGCCACCCTTAATGGTACGGGCGTCGCTCCCAGGGGGACGCCGAGCCACGCCCGCGCATCCCAGTTCCCCATGAGAGGGGCGTCGACCTTCCAGCCTGCCGTGAACGACCCGCCAGGCTGGAAGGTCGACCCCCCTCTCACGCTCTCCCCCGTGCGGTAGGGCTCCGGGGACGGCGACGGCATGACGGCGTGACGAGCCGTCGCCGTCCCCTCCACCCATGTCGGCGGGTTCGGCCCCCCATCCGCTCCCTCCTCCCTCAGAGCCGCTTCCGTCGGTCGCTTGAAGGCCGTCGAACCCGCCGCGGCTGGCGGAACCTTTGGAGGACTTTCCACCAGCCGCTCCGCTCGGCACCGTCGGTGCCGAACCTCCCTGGTCACAACATGCCGCTCGCCCCGCCGCCGTCAGGGTCGGCAGGTGGTCGGCGGCGGGGCTCGCTCAACGG
>Ga0137403_10003431_pt1 | contig 19021 bp, 14 predicted proteins | sample CZOMad2_1_16fung_FD_122057 | JGI IMG/M metagenome (GOLD analysis project Ga0137403, IMG submission 122057) | Vadose zone soil fungal communities from Angelo Coast Range Reserve, California, USA - CZOMad2_1_16fungal (Hybrid Assembly) | ecosystem: Environmental > Terrestrial > Soil > Vadose zone...
GAGCTTAGCGCGGCTGAGCGGCGGGACGTCGCTGAAAAGATCGCCATCGGCGCGCTGCGCTACTTCATGCTCAAGTTCACCAAGCAGTCGGTGATCGCATTCGACTTCAAGGAGGCTCTCAGCTTCGAGGGCGAGACCGGTCCGTACTGCCAGTACGCCATCGTGCGGGCCAGCAATATTTTCAGGAAGGCAGGGATAGACCCGTCGTCGACGGAGGTCATCCCGAGCGAGCGCACAGCGCGAGTCGAGGGATCTGCATTTGAAGAATTAAGGGATGACGAGATCTGGGAACTCTGGCTAACCGCAGGCAAACTGGAGTGGATCGTGAATCAGGCGATCGCGACCACCGAGCCCGCTTATCTTGCCAAATATGCGTTTCAGCTGGCGCAGCAGTTCAACAACTTCTACCACAAACACCACATCCTGCATGAAGAGAACGCGGAGCGGAAGCAGTTCCTGATGACGACGGCGGCAGTGGCGCGTCGCGGGTTGATTCGGGCGCTGGAATTGATGGGCGTGCAGGCGCCGGAAGTGATGTAGTAATTATTTTTCGTAACTCCTTACGAACTCCACCAAACTCCGCACCGCGACTCCGCTTGGCCCTTTGGCGATCCAGCTCTTGTTCTCTTCCATCCAAGCGACGCCGGCGATGTCGAGGTGGATCCACGGGGTCTCGTCCACAAACTCTTTCAGGAACATCGCTGCGGTGACAGCGCCGCCCCAGCGTCCACCGGAGTTGACGATATCGGCGATGCCGCTCTTGATCATCTCCTGATACTCCTGATCCACCGGCAGGCGCCACATCTTCTCGCCTGAGCGCTTCAGTGCCTCTGAAAATCTCCCGAACATCTCTTCGTTGTTGGAGAAGACGCCGGCATTGATCATGCCGAGTGCGACGACGCACGCCCCGGTCAAAGTGGCCGCGTCTATCAAATGCGTGCAGCCGAGCTGCCGCGCGTAATAAAGGCCATCAGCCAGGACCAAGCGTCCCTCGGCGTCGGTGTTGATGATTTCGATGGACTTGCCGGACATGGCGATCTGCACGTCGCCGGGCTTCTGGGCCTTACCGCTCGGCATGTTCTCCGAGGCGCACACAATGCCGATCACTTTCACTTTGGGCTTCAGCAGCGCGATGGCGCGCATAGCACCGATCATGGCGCCGCCGCCGGCCATGTCGTACTTCATCTTCTCCATGCCGTCGGAGGGCTTGATGGAGATTCCGCCGGAATCGAAGGTGATGCCTTTCCCCACTAATCCGAGCACCGGCTTTTCCGGTGCGCCTGCCGGCGTGTAGGTCATCACGATCAGCGCGGGTGGCTCGTCGGAACCCTGCGAGACGCTCCAGAACGCGCCCATCTTCTTCTCTTTGATGAAGTCGGCGTCATGGATCTCGATCTTCAGCTCGGGAATCTTTAGCGACTCCACCATCTCTCGCGCGCGATTGGCGAGTTCGGTAGGAGTCATCTTGTTGCCGGGTTCATTGACCAAGTCGCGGGTAAAGTTTTGCGATTCGCCCAGAATGCGTGCTTCTTCGATGGCACGCTCGGCTGCTTTCTGATCTTTCGCCGGCGCGATGACGGTGAGTTGGTCGATGGCTTGGTCTTTCCGGTCGGATTGATAAGTATTCGGTTCGAAGTTGCCGACAAATGCGCCTTCTACCACTGCGCGTACCGCTTCCGCAGTACCGCTGCGTTCTGCGACGCGCGTGCTCTGCGCCGCTTGATCCGCCTGCCCGCCCCAATTCTCAGGCGCGATGAACGCGAAGCTGCGGATGCCCTTCGGCTTCAGGAAACGCACCGCGGTGCCGGCCATCTTGCGAAGCTCGTAGGCGGAAAAGTTCTTGGCCTTGCCTCCGCCGACGAAGAGCAGTCGCTTGGCTTTCAAGCCAGCCGGCTTATGCAGCAGCACCGTCTCAAAGATTTTCCCGGTAACTTCGCCTGAGGCGATCAGGTCGGCAGCGGCAGCAACAACAGCAGGATCGGAGCTGAGCACACCGGGCGCAGGCTTCTTGTCGCCGGTGTCGATGACGGTGACGGCGAGACATTCGGTTTCAATCTGCGAGGGAGCGGAGGTGGCTAGGGAGATTTTCATAGGAAGTCGAAACTATTGTTTTACCACGGAGCTGTGGGGAGGTGGGGTGCTCACGATTTACGCGAGCGCACTACCGCCTCGCGAGCCTCGCGGTCTGCGGTTTTGCGGCGCTCGGTCTCGCGCTTGTCCCAAAGCTGCTTACCTTTGGCCAACGCGATCTCGCACTTCACTCGCCCATTCTTAAAATAGAGACGAGTGGGAATGAGGGTATGGCCCTTCTGTTGCGTCTGCCCGATCAGCTTGCGCAGCTGCTCTTTGTGAATAAGGAGTTTGCGGGTACGGAGCGGGGCGTGGTTATAGATGTTGCCGTGCTCGTACGGCCCGATATGCGCATTCAGTAGCCAAAGTTCGCCGTCTTTGATGAGCCCATAAGCGTCTTTCAGATTTGCCAGGCCGTTGCGGACCGACTTCACCTCAGTCCCGCTCAGGACCACGCCGGTCTCCATCTTGTCCGAAAGGAAGTAGTTGTGGGAGGCGGCTCGGTTCACCGAGGCATCGCGCTCGCCGGAAGCTACGGGGTCGCGTTTGACGTTCTTGGGCTTCTCGGACTTGGTCTGGTGAGTAGGCTGGCGCGCCATGGCGGGAACGGGTGACCGCGGAAATGTTAAAGAACGTCTAATGCTAGCACAGGGAATCGGCGCGTCCGTCAGGGCGAATCCGCTGGGTCGCAGTGTATAATCGCCGCTTTCATCTCAATACTCAGAGTTGGCTAACTTGCTCACAAAACGAGAGTTGTTCAACAAACAGAGACAAACTTTTTGGGCCGCCGCGGTGGCCTTAGCACTCATACTCACGATCGCCCTGCCGCTCGCGGCAGAATCGGCGCGTTCGCTTTACAACAAAGGCCGTGGCGCCGAGGTGCGTCAAGACTTCGAAGCCGCTTACGAGTTCTACAAGCAGGCCTACGAGAAGAACCCCAAGGAACTCACCTACCGCGCCTCGTATAACCGCATGCGCTTCGAAGCTGCGGCGAAGAAAGTCTCACGCGGACAGATGCTGCGCGAGCAGGGCCAGCTCGACGCGGCGCTTGCCGAGTTCCAGAAGGCCGCCGAGATCGATCCTTCCAGCGCCAGCGCGCAGCAGGAGATCAAGCGCACCCAAGATCTGATCCAGAAGCAACAGAATCCCCAGGCATCTCCGCAATCGCAAAATCAGCCGCCGAGTGATGTAATCAAGCGCCGGTTGGCTCAGGCGCAGGGTCCGGTCGAACTGCAAGCCATCTCCGACCAACCCATCACTCTGAAGATGACTGAGGACACCAAGGTCATCTACGAGACCATCGGGAAACTCGCCGGTATCAACGTACTCTTCGATCCCGACTATACCTCGCGGCGCATCAAAATCGAACTCAATGGAGTGACACTTCCGGAAGCGCTCGAGATCGTTGCCTTCGAATCCAAGACGTTTTGGCGGCCCATCACCACGAACAGTATTTTTGTGGCCGCCGATACCACCGCTAAACGCAAAGAGCTTGAGCAGAGCGTGGTGAAGACGTTCTACCTCTCCAACGTCTCGCAGCCTACTGAGTTGCAAGACATCGTGAACGCGATGCGCACCATCCTGGAGATCAATCGCATCCAGCAGTTGCCTTCGCAAGGCGCCATCGTGGTGCGCGGAACGCCCGACCAAGTGGCGCTAGCTGACAAGTTGATCGGCGACATCGATAAGGCCAAGTCCGAAGTTATTGTGGATGTGGCCATCATGCAGGTGCAGAAGGGAAAGCTGCAGACCTTAGGTATCCAGCCGCCGAACAGCGTGACCGGTACGCTGACTCCATCCTCCATCCCCGGCGGCGCATCCACAGCGACACTGGGCTCCATCAAGGGCTTTTCTCCAAGCAAAAACATTTCGATCACGCTGCCTTCGGCAACCGTCAATTTTCTTTACAGCGACTCATCCACCAAGATCATCCAGAATCCGCAGATCAGGGCCTTGGACGGGCAGAAGGCCTCGTTGAAGATCGGCGACAGGGTGCCCGTGGCGACGGGATCATTTCAGCCGGGCATCGGCGGAGTCGGCATCAACCCTCTGGTCAACACGCAGTTCCAATATATCGATGTCGGCGTGAACATTGACATCACGCCACGCATTCACGCCAACCGCGAGGTGACGCTCAAGCTGATGGTTGACGTTTCCGCCGTCACGCGCACGGTAAGCATTGGTGGCATCGATCAGCCAGTCATCGGCCAGCGCAAGATCGAGCATGAGATCCGGCTGAGGGAGGGCGAGGTCAATCTGCTCGGCGGGATCCTGGAAGATAGCGACGTGAAGAGCCTGCAGGGATTTCCCGGACTCGCCAAGATCCCGTTCTTCAAGTACTTGTTTGCGAGCGAGCATAAGGAGAAGAACCAGAACGAGATCGTGTTCATGCTGACGCCGCACATCGTCCGGGCGCAGGATATTTCAGAGTTGAATAGCAAGCCGCTCGACGTTGGCAGCGGAAGCGCCATCGAATTGCGGCGTAGCTTGCCGAAGCCGCCACAGCCTCAGCCGGCCCAAACTGCGCCTTCTCCCGCGCCGCAGAGCACTCAGCCACAACCGCCGGCCAATCCTCCGAATGCCGCCTCCAACGTTCCGCCGCCAGGTCTTGGGCAACCGGATGCGTCCGCGGCAGCTTCTTCGCCTACGGCAGCAGACCGTGCGATCATGAATTTTGACCCGGCCAGCAGCAAGCAGAACAAGGGACAAACGTTTACCGTGAATTTACAGTTGAATAGCCAGCAGCAGATGCATTCCTTCAGCGTGCAGCTGCAGTACGATCCGAAGCTCTTGCAGCTAGCCAACATCTCGAACGGGGGCTTCCTCTCGAGCGACGGGCAGGCTGTTGCTATCGTGCATCGCGACGATGCGGCGGGTGGAAAGCTGCAGATCACCGGAACGCGTCCGCCAGGTTCGGGAGGAGTCTCCGGCAACGGCTCGGTATTCACGCTGACCTTCGTTGCCAAAGCGCCGGGTCAAACGACCATCGCGCCCATCGGACTCTTCCCGCGCGACGAAGCTGGCGCGCCCATCATGATGTCGGCTGGGCAGGCCACGGTGAGCATCCAATAGTCTGATGATGTTGCGCAGGCACCGAGAACGCGGACTCACTCTGGTCGAGCTGATCGTCGCTATCGCCATCCTGGCTATCTTGGCCGGAGCAGCGGTGCCGCTGGCGCGAACCACCGTCCGTCGCTCCAAGGAGCGCGAATTGCGACGCGACCTGTGGGAGATGCGCGACGCCATCGATCGCTACAAGGACGCAGCCGACCGCGGCGCATTCCAGATCAAGGTTGGCACCGAGGGCTACCCGCCCGACTTGGAAACTCTGGTCAAAGGAATAGACTCTAATGGCAAGAAGCTGCGCTTCCTGCGCCGTATCCCGGTGGATCCCATGACCGGTAACACTGAATGGGGCATGCGCTCCATGCAGGATGAGCCGGATTCGACCTCATGGGGTGGCCAAAACGTCTTTGACGTTTACACCAAGGCGCAGGGGACCGCGCTCGATGGCACTAAGTATTCGGAATGGTGAACATCTCCAAATTTCATCGCATGCGATCCAGCGAAGGCGGCTTTACGCTGGTGGAGCTGATGATCGTGATCAGCATCATCGCCATCCTGCTTGCAGTGGCGGTACCGAATTATTCGCAGTCGCTCAAACATGCGAACGAGAGTGTTTTGAAGCAAGATCTATTCTCCATTCGCTCCAGCATCGATAACTACACCATGGACAAGGCCAAAGCGCCCCAATCGCTGGATGAACTGGTCTCGGCAGGTTATCTACGTTCCATCCCCAAGGACCCCGTCACTGGTCAGCCTGACTGGGTTCCGGTGCAGGACGACTCGTTGTTCAGCGCCGATCAGACTGAGCCCGGCATCAGCGACGTCCACAGCGCCTCGGACAAGACCGCCAGCGACGGCACCGTGTATTCGAGCTGGTGATGAGACAGCGTGCGCAGCTGCTTGTTCTGTTTTGCCTCTTCTTGGCTGGATGTGAGCGCACCAATTGTTCGCTCTCTGTTCGAGAAGCGAATGAGAAGGTGCTTAAGCAAGATTTATTCTCGATCCGTTCCAGTATCGACAACTATACGAAGGACAAGGCGAAGGCGCCACAATCCCTCGACGACTTGGTTCAAGCAGGCTATTTGCGGACCATTCCCAAAGACCCGATTACGGGACAATCCGACTGGGTCCCAATACAAGATGATGCTCTGATGAGTCCCAACCAGACCGCCACGGGCATCAGCGACGTCCACAGCGCCTCGCAAGTAACGGCGAGGGATGGTACCAAGTACGCGAGTTGGTGAGCACTGGCCACCGGCCACTGACATCCGTTACCATCATCTGTTATGCCCACACTGACTGAAACGCCTGCTGGGTACACTCCGCTTAAGGCGCCGCGCGGGAGCCAGATCTCCTGCAAGAGCTGGCAGCAGGAGGCGGCGCTGCGCATGCTCCACAACAACCTCGACGAAGAGGTGGCGGAGCGGCCGCAGGATTTGGTGGTCTATGGTGGCACCGGCAAGGCGGCGCGCAATTGGGAGTGCTTCCACGCCATCGTGGATTCGCTGCGCAAGCTGGAGAATGACGAGACCCTGTTGGTGCAGTCGGGCAAGCCGGTCGGGGTCTTCAAGACCCACGATTACGCCCCGCGCGTCCTGATCGCAAACTCGAACCTTGTCGGGCACTGGTCGAATTGGGAGAAGTTCAACGAGCTCGAACGAGCCGGCTTGATGATGTACGGACAGATGACCGCAGGCTCCTGGATTTACATAGGCTCACAGGGAATAGTTCAAGGAACATTTGAGACTTTTTCCGCTGCCGGTGAGAAGCATTTTGGCGGCGATCTGAGTGGGAAGCTGGTCGTCTCCGGCGGTATGGGAGGCATGGGTGGCGCCCAGCCACTGGCCGCCACCATGGCGGGCGCATGCTTCCTCGGTATCGACGTCGACCCCGAGCGCATCAAGAAGCGCCTGAAGACCGGCTACTGCGACTTCATGGTGAACTCACTCGATGAGGCGCTGCGCATCCTGAAGAATTCCATCCGCAAGAAGGAGGCAATCTCGGTCGGGCTCGTAGGGAATTGCGCCGACGTGATACCCGAACTCGCCGACCGCGGCGTGCTGCCCGACATCTTGACCGACCAGACATCGGCGCATGACCCGCTGAACGGATACATTCCCCGCGGCATCTCGCTCGACGAAGCCAAGTCTTTGCGAGAGCGCGACCCAAAGGCATACACCGAAAAATCGCTGGACTCGATCGCACGCCACGTCGAAGGCATGCTTCGTCTACAGAAGATGGGCGCAGTTACTTTCGATTATGGCAACAACATCCGAACGTTTGCCTTCCAGCGCGGCGTAAAGAACGCGTATGACTTTCCTGGGTTCGTTCCGGCGTATATTCGTCCGCTGTTCTGCGAGGGCCGCGGACCGTTTCGTTGGGTGGCGTTGTCGGGCGAAGCCTCGGACATCGCAACAACCGACGATCTGATCCTGAAGATGTTTCCGCAGAACCGCATCCTCAGCCGCTGGATCAACCTGGCGAAGAAGCGAATCAAGTTTCAGGGACTGCCCGCCCGCATATGCTGGCTGGGGTACGGCGAACGCGCAGAGTTCGGCTTGGCGATGAACAATCTGGTGAAGCAGGGCAAACTCAAGGCACCCATCGTGATCGGTCGCGACCACCTCGACTGTGGTTCGGTCGCCTCGCCCTATCGCGAGACTGAATCGATGAATGATGGTTCTGACGCAGTCGCCGATTGGCCACTGCTCAATGCCATGCTCAACACGGCCAGCGGCGCCAGTTGGGTCTCGATCCACAACGGCGGCGGAGTTGGCATCGGATACTCGCTTCATGCCGGCCAGGTCACGGTTGCAGACGGAACTGAGATGATGGCCAAGCGCATCGAGCGCGTGCTCACCTGCGATCCTGGCATCGGCGTGGCGCGTCATGTGGATTCGGGGTATGACGAAGCCTCCTCATTTGCTGGCAAGGCTGACTTGAAGATTCCGATGGCTAAGAAATGATCCCGAGCGCAGCGAGGGACCCCTATGGCTGGATCAACGCGTGGGTAGGGCTCTCTCCTCGCGCCCCGCGCTCGTTCGGGATGTGGATTAACCAGCCGCTACATCATCGGCGAGCGAGTAAATGAAACCGCTGCTCCTCACCAATATCGGCCAACTCCTCACGCTTCGTGGCGGCGCGGGTCCGCGGCGTGGGCGCGACCTTGCCGAGTTGGGCATGGTGGAAGATGCAGCTGTCCTTTGCGCAAAGGGAAAGATCGTCGCCGCGGGCAAGCGCCGCGAAGTTTCGAAGCAAGCCAAGAAGTTCAAGACCAAAGAATTCGACTGCGAAGGCAAGGTCGTCCTTCCAGGGTTCGTTGACTCTCATACCCATCTGATCTTCGCCGGACCGCGGTTAGTGGACTTCGAAAAACGCATCGCCGGAGCCGGATACGAAGAGATTGCGGCTGCTGGCGGCGGAATCCGCTCGAGCGTAGATGGCGTCCGCAACGCCAGCCGCAGCACGCTCGCCAAGCGAGCCTTGGAAGTATTGGAAGAGATGGCTTCGCAAGGAACTACGACGGTCGAAGCAAAGTCCGGCTATGGCCTGAGCTCCGAAGCCGAGATCAAGAGCCTGCAGGCCATCCGCGAGGCCGCAAAGAAGTGGCCCGGAACAGTTATTTCCACACTGCTGGGTGCTCATGTCGTCCCTAAGGAGCAGCATTCCACCCCAGAGCGGTATCTGGAAGAGGTGACTGGGCATATGATTCCGCTGGTCGCGAAGCGGAAGCTGGCGGAGTTTGTGGACGTCTTCTGCGACCGCGGCGCGTTCTCCTTGCATCAATCAGAGAAGGTCTTCGAGGCGGCGCGCCAGCATGGGCTTGGGGTCCGTGCTCACGTTGGTCAGTTAACGCCGTCTAACCTTATGCCGCTTTCGAAGTACCAACCAGCTTCTTTCGACCACATGGATTGTTTGCTCGACGAAGACATCCCGCAGCTTGCAAAATCCGACACGGTTGCGACTCTGCTGCCGGGAGCGAATTACTTTTTGGGCCTCAAGGAATATCCCAATGCCCGCAGGCTGATCAGCGCGAGCGTAGCGGTCGCGCTGGCCACTGACTACAACCCCGGCACCTCACCCACCACCAGCATGCCGTTCGTTCTGTCGCTGGCGTGTACGCAGATGAAGATGTCGCCGGCGGAGGCGATCAGCGCCGCAACCATCAACGGAGCACATGCATTGCGGCTGGGCGATCGCAAGGGAAGTATCCAGACCGGCAAGGACGCCGACCTGGCTGTCTTCAACGTTCAAGATTATCGCGAGGTTCCCTACTGGTTCGCGAGTAACCATTGCGAAGCGGTAGCGATGCAAGGAAGTCTATCTTTAACTCAATCCTGGAAAAAATAATGAAAAAACTATTCGGAATCATCTTTACGATGTTGTTGATCTCAGTCGCTGCGGCAGCGCAGAAGCTACCTGAGATCGCGACCCCGCACCATTACATTCTTACCCTTGCCCCGGACCTTAAAACCGAGACCTTCACCGGCGACGAGGTCATTCACGGCGACATCCTGAAGCCGACCAACAAGATCGTGCTCAATGCGCTGGAGATCGAATTCCAAGACGTGACCATCCAGGCGCTCCCCGCCGCGAAAGGTGCGAAGCCCGGCGAAGTACAAAAAGTCACGGTCGCTCTTGATCCGCAGAGCGAGATGGCGACCTTGCAATTCCCGAACGAGATCCCAGCAGGCCCGTTCGAGCTGAAGATCAAATACAAGGGCATCCTGAATGGACAACTGCGCGGCTTCTATCTGAGCAAGGGGAACGGCCGCAAATACGCTGTCTCGCAGATGGAACCCACCGACGCGCGTCGCGCGTTCCCGTCGTTCGACGAACCCGCCTACAAAGCCCCGTTCGACATCAGCCTGATCGTTGATAAGGGCGATACGGCAATCTCCAACGGAAGCATCGTCTCCGACACCGCGGGCCCGGGCCCCGACAAGCACACCATTAAGTTTTCCATGACGCCCAAGATGTCAACTTATCTCGTGGCCATGATGGTGGGCGATTTCAAATGCGTCAGCGACCAGGAACAGGGAATCCCGATCCGCGTCTGCTCCACGCCCGACAAGGTGCAATACACCAAGATCGCCCTCGGCGATGCTAAAGATATCCTTCGTTATTACAACCAGTACTACGGCATCAAGTATCCCTTCAAGAAGCTGGACATCATCGCTTTCCCCGATTTTTCCGCCGGTGCGATGGAGAACACCGCCGCCATCACCTACCGTGAGACTTTGTTGCTGGTAGATGACAAGAACGTTTCTAACAAACTGCGCAAGACCGTCGCCGACGTGCTGGCGCACGAGATGGCGCACCAGTGGTTCGGCGATCTGGTCACCATGCAGTGGTGGAACGACATCTGGTTGAACGAAGGTTTCGCAACCTGGATGAGCCCCAAGCCTGTGAAGGCGGCGCATCCCGAGTGGAACATGGGACTTGACGAGGTGCAGCAGACCGGTGGCGCCATGAACACGGATTCCACCAAGAGCACGCGTGCCATTCGTACTGACGCCACCACCACGAACGAGATAGCCGAGTTGTTCGACGGCATCGCCTATGACAAGACGGCGTCCGTCCTGCGCATGGTCGAGAGCTATCTCGGAGAGCAAGCGTTCCGTACTGGCGTGAACAACTATCTGAAAGAGCACGCATATGCCAATGCCACCGCCGAAGATTTTTGGGGAGCGATGTCACATGCTTCCGGCAAGCCGGTGGACAAAGTCATGCAGAGCTATGTCACCCAGCCCGGTGTTCCACTCGTCAGCGTGAAAGAGAAATGCGAAGGCAAGAAGACCAATGTGACCATGGAGCAGCAGCGCTTCTTTTATGACAAAAAGGCGCTGGATGCTGGCACGCCGGAAGTCTGGCAGATTCCGATCTGTTACAGCAGCGCGGGTGGCGCCAAACAGTGCGTGCTGCTGGACCAGAAGCAGAAGTCGTTTGAGATCGGCGGCTGCGGCGAAGGCGTCAACTTCAACGCCGGCGGGCAAGGCTACTACCGCGTCGCTTACGATCCGGAGAGCTTGAACAAGCTGACCGCCAGCGTCGGCAAGATGTCGCCCCAGGAAAAAATCTCGCTGCTCGACAACCAGTGGGCGCTCACCCGCGCCGATCGCGATAGTGTTGGAGATTTCCTGGCACTCATCGAAGGCATGAAGAACAGCCGCGAGCGGGCCGTCCTGGAGCGCATCGACGATCGCCTGGAATACGTTCATGACAATCTGTTGACCGCGGCCGACCGACCGCGCTTTGAGGCTTGGGTGCAGCAGTTGCTGCGCCCGGCGCTGACCGAGTTCGGATGGAAACCTGCTCCAGGCGACGATGCGGAGCGCCGTACCGCTCGCGCCAGAGTGATCAAGGCCTTGGGCTTCGCGGGCGAAGACCCTGATGTGATCGCCAAGTCGCGCGAGCTGGTGTTGGCTGCGCTGAATGGCAAAGCCACTCTAGAGCCTGAGCAGCGCAGCACGCTGGTGGACCTTACCGCCAAGCACGGCGATGCCGACCTCTACGACCGCTACTTCCAGCAGGCGCGCGCCTCCAGCAGTCCGGAGGAGTTCTACACCTGGCTCTATGGCCTGACAGCGTTTGAAAAGCCGGAACTGGTGAAGCGGACGCTGGACTATTCGCTGTCTTCCGATATTCGCAACCAGGACTTCGAAGGCATCATCTCCTCGACCGCCGAGCCGGTGGCCAACCACCAGGTGGCGTGGGATTTCATCAAATCGAACTGGTCGCGCATCTCGCCCAAGCTGGCTACCTACAGTCCGGGAACGGTCATCAAGACCGCGCAGTACTTCTGCGAGCCCACTCTCAAAGCCGACGTGGAAAGCTTCTTTACCCAGCACCCCATCGCGGGCGCTGAGCGTTCATTGCGGCAGACCGTGGAGAAGATCGACAACTGCCTTAGCTTGAAGGAGCAGCAACAGACCAACCTTTCCGAGTGGCTGCAGAAGCAACCGACAACCGCGGCGGGTGGCGCCGTCGATCCCAAGGCACGCTAACACTAAGGCCAAATAGAAAGCCCCGCACCAACGCGCGGGGCTTTTCTGTTTTTCGTTGATTTTAGAAGCGGTAAAAGACGCCAACCGACATGTTGATCTGGTTGTTGATACCGTCGCCTTTGAAGGTGCGGACGCGATTGGTCTCACCGCTCAAGCTCGATGCCCCTTTGGAAGGATCTGTGCTGAATTGCAAGGTCGGGGTGGTAAAGAAGCTAGTCACGCCGACGGGAGTCAACGGTGCAATGATTGGATGGGCGCTCAGGATGGTGTCAATGTAGTTGCGCGTAACATGGTCGCGGAGGTCCAGACGCAAACCCCAGCTCGGCGTGGCGAAGTACTTCATCCCGAAACCGAGTATGCCAACAAAATGCGTGCTGTGCTTGCTCCCAGCTTCGAGGTTAACGAGGTCAGTCTCGCGATGAGGATCTGGCCCGCTGATTTCATATTGACCGAAGATTCCGGCATGGGGCAAGGGCCCCACATCGGAAACGGCACCAGCACCAAAGCTTAAGTAGGGAAGAACCTTGCCGCCAGGTTTCAGGTAGACATTCACCACACCGGTGTAGAAGAGCTGTTGACCAACGCTACGACGAACATCGGAGATCGCGCCCTCTGGCGTGGAGATCGGAAAGAATGTCCCAAAGCTGGCGCGCGTGGCCTCAAGCTGCAATAGGCGGTTGTCGCGGATCTCGACCGGAGTGAAGCTCCAATCAAAATTCAATTCTGTGTTGAGGTATGTTCCGATGTCACGGCTCAGCCTGAATCCGATCGAGGGTCCGTTGCTGCGCGTGCCCAATGCCTGACGCAGCAGGGGGTCGAGTGGAACGATGGGACCACCACCAACCCCGGCCGCTGATACCAGATTTGCCAGAGTGGCTCCATCACCGAACATGTACGAAGAGACAAAAACCGATGGCGTTCCATTTAACGTCGTGAACGGCGTACCGGTGGGCAGCGCAAATGTATTTCCAGCTCCCGAGTCGGTACTAAAGAAGCCGCCGCCATGGAACTCGATCTCCCACGGGCGGTTGCGATCGCGGCCCTCGCCGGAATAGCTTAGCCTGCTTGCACCTTTGGGTGGCGGAGCCGCCATCGCCGCTGCCATGACACTTGGAGAAGCTGCCGCCATCACCGATTTGGGCATGTTGTAGCCGACCGGGATCTCCTTCCATTGCGATTGCGCGAACGCCAGATGCGCGCTCAGCACGAATGCACAAAGAAGGGCACAAAGGCCGGTCGATCGTAGACGGGGCGACATGGAACTCTCCTCAAATGGCGCTAATCAGCCATTGAACCATTCCATTTCATCCTGCCGACCGTGGCGGCACAATTGACTATGTGGGTTCCGAAGGTTACGAAAGGCTATTTTTGTCCGTAAGAGCCGCGAATCGCCCGCCAAAGCTCGGCTTTCCCGTCCCCGGTCTTGGACGAAAAAGGGAGGATAGGGCTGGCGCCAAGCTCCTGCTCCAGCGCCTTTAGCGCCGTCCGCAGCTTGTTGCCGGAGAGGCGGTCGGACTTCGTGCCAACCACGATGAACTCCCGTTCCGCGCCGCGCAGGAAGTCGAGCAGCCGCTTGTCGCTCTCCTGAGGCGGGACGCTCACATCCACCAGCGCAATGCACAGCACCAGCGGTTCCCGTTCCCGCAGGTACGGATCGATGAATTTCGACCATTGCGCCACGACCTCGCGTGGAGCTTTCGCATATCCATATCCGGGCAGATCGACCAGTAATAGTTCCGGATTCGGCTGGCCGGCTTTGAAGTTCACTCCAAAGAAATTGATCATCTGCGTTCTGCCAGGAGTGTTGCTGACACGCGCGATGGTCGTTCCCACCAGCGAATTCAACAGGCTGGATTTGCCGACGTTGGAGCGTCCGAGAAAAGCCACCTCTGGCGGACCGGGAAGAGGGAAGTGCGCCGCATCCACGGCCGACGTCAGAAATTTTGTGATTGGCTTCACTACTTAGAACCTACCACAGAGACACAGAGGCTCAGAGAAACCAAGAAAAGAGCCCGCCAAGGCGGGCTCTAAACTGGATACTGAGTACCGGTACTTGCCCTACTGATGCGCTGTTGGCGAATCCCCGACTGGCGGAACCGAAGCGATGGACTGCGTTGGCGTCGTCTCGGCTAGTGGTTCAGGTAGTGGTCGCTCCAGCGCGACCGCCAGCACCTGGTCCATGTCCTCGACGAAGTGTAGCTTCATCGCATTGCGCAGGTTCTCCGGCACTTCCGCCAGATCTTTCTCGTTGTCCTTGGGCAAGCAAACTTCGAAGCATCCAGCACGATGCGCGGCAAGAAGTTTTTCCTTCAAGCCGCCGATGGGAAGCACTTTTCCGCGCAGCGTCACCTCACCGGTCATGGCGAGGTCGCGACGAACCGGGATCTTGGTCAGAGCGCTGGCGAGTGCAGTCGCCATGGTGATTCCGGCCGATGGACCATCTTTCGGGATTGCGCCCTCAGGCACGTGTACGTGGATATCAACGTTGCGATAGAAGTCGCGCGTCAGGCCCAGGCGATGCGCGCGTGAGCGCACATAGCTGAGTGCGGCTTGGGCGGATTCCTGCATCACGTCGCCGAGCTTGCCGGTAAGCGTGAGCTTGCCTTTGCCTTCGACGACGCTGACTTCAGTCGAGAGAATCGTGCCGCCGACTTCGGTCCAGGCCAGTCCTGTGACCAGGCCGACTTCGTTCTTCTCGTGCGCCATCATGTCGCGGAACTTGATGACTCCCAGATAATCCGGAACATTCTGCTCGGTGACCGCGACGCTGACTTCTGCGCCCTCTTTGACCACCTTGCGGGCGACCTTGCGGCAGATGTTGCCGATCTCGCGCTCCAGGTTGCGCACACCGGCCTCGCGCGTGTAACCGCGGATGATCGCCGTCAGCGCTTCGTCGGTGAAGGTGAGGTTCTTTTCGGTCAGGCCATTGGTCTCGCGCTGCTTCTTGACCAGATACTGCTTCGCTATCTCGACCTTTTCCAGTTCGGTATAGCCGTGCAGCCGCAGAACTTCCATGCGGTCTTGCAGCGGGGCCGGGATAGTGTGCAGCACATTGGCAGTGGCGATGAAGAATACCTGCGACAGGTCGTACTCCACGTCGAGGTAATGATCACTGAACATATAGTTCTGCTCGGGATCAAGCACTTCGAGCAGCGCCGCCGACGGATCGCCGCGGAAGTCCATGGACATCTTGTCAATCTCGTCGAGCATGATGACGGGATTTTTTGTTCCCGCCTTCTTCATCATCTGGATGAGCTGGCCCGGCAGCGCGCCGATGTAAGTGCGCCGATGTCCGCGGATCTCAGCTTCGTCACGCACGCCGCCCAGCGACATGCGCACAAACTTGCGGCCGGTCGCCTTGGCGATCGACATGCCCAGCGAAGTCTTGCCAACGCCCGGAGGTCCCACGAAGCACAGGATCGAACCCTTGGGGTTTTTCACCAGCTGACGAACGGCGAGGAATTCCAGAATGCGGTCCTTGATCTTTTCCAGTCCGTAGTGGTCCTGGTTCAGCGTCTCTTCGGCCCGCTTGATGTTGCGGATCTCTTTCGAGCGCTTCTTCCACGGCACCGCCAGCAGCCAGTCCAGGTAATTGCGCGAGACGGTGGACTCGGCCGACATCGGCGGCATCGCTTCCAGCTTCTTGAGCTCCTGCATCGCCTTCTCGTGCACTTCTTTCGGCATACCGGAAGAATCGATCTTCTTCTTGAGCTCGTCCCACTCGCTCTTCTCGCCGCGTCCCAATTCTTTCTGGATGGCCTTGATCTTTTCGTTGAGGTAGTACTCTTTTTGCGCCTTCTCCATCTGCCGCTTCACGCGCGACTGGATGGTGCGGTCCATGTTCAGCTTCTCGATCTCGATGTCGAGCACGTCGGCGATGCGCGAGAGGCGCTCCATCGGATCGAAGATGTCGAGCAGCTCCTGCTTTTCTTCGATCGAAAGCTGCAGGTTGGCGGCAATGGTGTCGGTCAGCTTCGCCGGATCTTCCATCTTCACCGCGGCGATCATGGTCTCGTAGTTGAGCGATTGGCAGAGCTTCACGTACTGCTCGAACAGTCCGGTCACGCGCTGCATGGCAGCTTCGACCGTTGGTCCGGCTTCGGGAGTGTACTTGGCGGTGCGGATCACGGCTTGGAAGAAGCCGTCGGTGTCGTTGATTTCTAAGATTTTTCCGCGCTCGATGCCCTCGACCAGTACCTTGATGTTCCCGTCAGGCAGTTTGAGCGACTGCACGATATTGACGATGGTCCCTACCTGATAGATCTCGTGGGGCTTAGGCTCGTCGATCGAGGCGTCGTGCTGGGTGGCCAGGAAGATCTTTTTGTCGCCATTGAGCGCCTCTTCCAGCGCGCGTACGCTAGACTCGCGGCCGACCACGAACGGCGTCATCATGAAAGGGAAGATGACCACGTCGCGGATCGGCATCATGGGCAGCTTGCGGCTCTCGAAACGTTCCTGGCTCTGGCTCACGATTCCACCTTGGGGTACCGGATTTTCACCCGTTAAAGCTCTGTTAAGTCGAGCGTACTACACTGTGAAGCACGCCGCAACCGTGCAAAATCTACGCGTTATTACGAAAGTCACGGACAGCAAAAAGCGCGCACAAGCGTGCGCGCCTCGATGCAAAATCAGAGACCTAGCTGGCGGCCTTCTCCACCATTGAGAGCGAGACCTCGCGCTTCTCGACCATCTGCTGCGTGACCTCGAATTCCTTGACCTTCTTTTGCGAAGGCAGGTGGTACATCAGGTCGAGCATCAGCTCTTCCAGGATCATGCGCAGGCCGCGCGCGCCAACCTTGCGCGAGAGAGCCTCACGCGCGATGGCGCTCAGCGAATCCTCGGTAAACTTTAACTTCACGTTCTCAAACTCGAAGAGCCGCTGATATTGCTTGGTGATGGCGTTCTTTGGCTTGGTAAGGATCTGCACCAGGGCCGACTCGTCCAGATCGTCGAGCACGCCAACGACGGGCAGGCGTCCGACGAATTCCGGGATGAGTCCGAATTTGATCAGGTCCTGCGGCTGCACCTGCTGCAGCATTTCGGAGTCCTGACGCACGGTCGAAGGTGTCTCTTTTTCATTCTCGTTGCCGCTGCGGAAGCCAAGAGATTTCTTGCCGACGCGACGGCTCACAACTTTGTCGAGGCCAACGAATGCTCCACCGCAGATAAATAAGATGTTGGTGGTATCTACGGGAGTGAATTCCTGGTGCGGATGCTTGCGTCCACCTTGTGGCGGCACGTTCGCGACGGTGCCTTCCAGGATCTTGAGCAGCGCCTGCTGCACGCCTTCGCCGGAGACATCGCGCGTGATCGAGGGGTTCTCGTCTTTGCGGCCGATCTTATCGATCTCGTCGATATAGATGATGCCGGTCTGGGCGCGGCCTACATCGCCGTCTGCGGACTGGAGCAATTTCAAAATGATGTTTTCTACGTCTTCGCCCACGTAGCCGGCTTCGGTCAGAGTGGTCGCATCCACGATCGCGAACGGAACGTCGAGCATCTTGGCCAGGGTCTGCGCCAGCAAGGTTTTGCCGGTGCCGGTCGGACCGATCAGCATGATGTTCGACTTCGCCAGCTCGACTTCATTGTTGCGCTGGCGATTCATGTAGATGCGCTTGTAGTGGTTGTAGACCGCGACCGCGAGCTTGCGCTTGGTGAGTTCCTGCCCGATGACGTATTCATCGAGGAAGGTCTTCACCTCGAACGGCTTGGGTAGATGATTGGGAGCAGCGGTGGCGTGCGTTTCAGAGCGGTCGTCTTCCAGGATGGAATTGCAGACGGCGACGCACTCGTCGCAGATATAAGCGCGTGGGTAATCGGAGGGAGAGGAGATCAGTTTGGCGACGGCGTCCTGCGATTTATGGCAGAACGAGCATTTCAGGACTTCTTCCGTTCCGGTGCGACCTTTCATTTTGTAGCTCTCCCGCAGCCCGGGTCATCTCCGGGATGCAATCGGCCGGGGTCTTGGCCCCGACTCTCTTTTAAGCGCTTACAAACTGCTTATTGATGACACTTTATCCCAAATCCGGCGTGCACTCCATCGGTCTTTTTACCTACTCACTTTCGTAACCCGTGGGTGACCTGACGACTCTACTTATGCTGGTAGATGATCTCGTCGATGATGCCGTATTCCTTGCCCTGCTGCGCGTTCATGATGAAGTCGCGCTCCACGTCGCGCTCGATCTTATCGAGCTTCTGCCCGGTGTGCTTGGCGAGAACGTTGTTCATAGTCTCGCGCATGCGCAGGATCTCGCGGGCGTGGATGTCGATGTCTGTCGCCTGGCCGCTCAGCCCGCTCATCAGCGGTTGGTGGATCAGGATTCGCGAATTCGGGAGCGCGTAGCGCTTCTTGGGCGAGCCCGCCGCCAGCAGGATGGCCGCCATCGAGGCCGCCTGACCAACGCACAATGTCATGACATCGTTTTTGATGTACTGCATGGTGTCGTAGATGGCCATGCCGGCAGTGATCGATCCGCCCGGTGAGTTGATGTACAGCTGCACGTCCTTCTCCGGATCTTCCTGCGCAAGGAACAACATCTGCGCGATGGACAGGTTGGCGACGATATCGTCGATGGGCGTGCCGATAAAGATGATGTTGTCGCGCAGCAGGCGGGAAAAAATATCGTATGCGCGCTCGCCGCGGCTGGTCTGCTCGATCACCATTGGAACTAGCGCCATGATTGCTCCTTCACTGTGCTGTTACCGTTATAAACCAAGTTGGTTCTGTGTGCCGACCGGGGGTGGAGATCTAGGCCGAATTGCCGCGAAAGAGGAACTCCAGCGCCTTCTCGTTCCTCATCCTGTCTTTGATGCGTTCCAAGGCGCCATCGCGGGTCAACCTTGCGCGGATCGCCTCGGAGGTCTGCTGCGTCTGCTTG
>Ga0137403_10003432_pt1 | contig 19015 bp, 17 predicted proteins | sample CZOMad2_1_16fung_FD_122057 | JGI IMG/M metagenome (GOLD analysis project Ga0137403, IMG submission 122057) | Vadose zone soil fungal communities from Angelo Coast Range Reserve, California, USA - CZOMad2_1_16fungal (Hybrid Assembly) | ecosystem: Environmental > Terrestrial > Soil > Vadose zone...
ATGGCTTCCAGGAACGGCAGGCTTTCAATGTCGCCGACGGTCCCGCCGATCTCGCAAATCAGAAACTCGGCATCGCCCGCTTCTGCGCGGATGAATTCCTTGATGGCATCGGTGACATGCGGGATCACCTGCACGGTGGCGCCGAGATAGTCGCCGCGCCGCTCCTTGGCGATCACCGTGGAGTAAATGCGGCCGGTGGTGATGTTGTCGCTCTTGCGCGTCGCCACGCCGGTGAAGCGCTCGTAGTGGCCGAGGTCGAGGTCGGTCTCGGCACCGTCGTCGGTGACGTAGACCTCGCCATGCTGGTACGGGCTCATCGTGCCGGGGTCGACGTTCAGATAGGGATCGAGCTTGCGCAGTCGCACCTTGAATCCGCGCGCTTGCAGCAGCGCGCCGAGCGCCGCTGCCGAGATTCCCTTGCCGAGTGAGGAGACCACGCCGCCGGTGATGAAGATGAACCGCGTCATGGGGACCAACTTATGGAGCGAGTCGGCGGTCGGCGGCAAGCCCTGTTCTACCTCTGTGGATAACTGCGATCGAGTTTCGATCGCGGGGCGCGAGGTCGGCTATTGATTGGTCGGCACCGCCGGCGCGCTCGGCGGCGTAGCCGGAGCGGTGGTCGGCGTCGTGCCCGCTGTGGGCTGCGGTGCGGTCGTGGATTGCGTCCCGGTCGGCGCTCCCGTTCCGGAACTATTGCCGGCGGGCGCCGGACTGCCGGTGGACCCGCCGGTCTGATCCGTCGCCGGACCTGCCGGCGCCTCGACCGGGGTCGGTGCGGTCGTAATGATCCCCTGCGACGGGTGGGCGTGAACAGCCAGCCAGGCCAACACGAGGCTGGTCAACATGAAGGTGCCGGCCAGCCAGCGGGTGGTCCTGGTCAAGAGGTTGGCGCTGCCCCGGGTCGTCATGAAGCCCGACATGCCGCCGCCGCCCAGGCCGCCCATGCCGCCCTCGCTCCGCTGCAGCAGCACGACGCCGATGAGCGCCAGCGCGAGCATCATGTGGACGGTCAGGAGGATCGCGGAGAGCAGGCCTTGCATGATTGTCCTTGGGTTGGCCCTGGCGGGGAGGACCGGTCGACGCCCGGCCCCATCGGCCGGTCGAGCGGTTATTTAATGGGTCGGCGCCCGCTCCGCTAGGGACAACTTCGGGCGATCGCCCAGAAATCGCCGGCGTCCAGGCTGGCGCCGCCGACGAGCGCGCCATTAACGTTTGCAAGGGCCAGGATTTCGGCGGCATTGCCCGGCTTGACCGAACCGCCATAGAGCAGCCGCAGCCGCTCGCCACTGGCGACGCGTTCGCGCGCCAAGGTCCGCAGTTGCGCATGGACCGCCGCAATCTCCGCCGTCGTCGGCACCTTCCCCGTCCCAATGGCCCAGACCGGTTCATAGGCCACGACCGTGTTTGCGGCCGCCGTGGCGACCGGCAGCGACGCGCGAAACTGTCGCTCGACAACGGCGAGTGCCTCTCCTCCGGCTCGCTGCGCCTCGGTCTCGCCCAGGCAGACGATGGCGATGAGGCCGGCGGCATGGGCAGCCTCGGCCTTGGCCCGCACCCTGTCGTCACTCTCGCCGTGCTGCGTCCGACGTTCGGAGTGCCCGACGATGACATACCGGCATCCGGCATCCGCCAGCATGGCGGCGCTGATGTCGCCGGTATGGGCGCCGCTCGGCAGGTGATGACAATCCTGGGCGCCGAGCCGCACCGGGCTGTCCGCGACGATGTCGGCCAGCGCCGTCAGCAGCGTTGCCGGCGGGCAGATCACGAGTTCGCAGCGTAGCTCGGCCCGTCCGCTGCGGCGCGCCTGTCGCACGAGTTCCGCCGCCAAGGCGGCGCCGTCGGCGCGTCGGCCATGCATCTTCCAATTGCCGGCGATCAGCGGCTGAATCGGGTTTTTATCGGCGATCATGGGGAGGTCCGCAGGCTTGTTTCGGCGCCGGCTCGTATCACAGGCAACCCTCTGAAACCAGCCGCAACTCCAGGGAACGGACGGGTATTTGCGGGTTGCCGGGCCGCGCCCCCCCACCTATGATGCCCGCCGCCCGGCGCCCGGCCGACGGTCCGATCCACAGACGCACGCTTATCGCACATGCTGATTTCGCTTCGCTCGAAAGGCGCCTCCTGGATCGTCAAGATTCTGTTCGGGCTCCTCATCATTTCCTTCGGGTTCTGGGGCATACCCGATACTTTTCGTAGGTTTCAGTGGGCGCCCGTTGCGGCGACTGTCGGCGGCACCGACATCACGGCCGAGCAGTTGAAAAAGGCCGTCGACTTCGAAACTAAACGCCTGCAGAATCAGTATGGCAACCAGGTGCAGCCGGAGCAGTTGCGCCAGCTCGGTCTGGTCGACAGGGCGCTCGATGGTCTGGTCGAGCCCGCGCTGCTCGAGGCCTATGCGACCGATCTCGGCATGGCCGTGCCGGACGACATCCTGGATAAGACGATCAAGAACAACCCGTCGCTGCGCGATTCCACCGGCAATTTCAATCCGCAGATGCTCGACCTCGTCCTGCGCGAGCGCGGATGGACCCAGGAAGAGTTTGCCAGCGTCACTCGCCGCAACATCCTCACCTATCAGTTCCTGCGTGCCGTCACGGCGGACGCGCAGGCGCCCCGGAGTTTGACCAAAACGCTTTACGCCTATCGCGCCGAGCAACGCGTCGCTCACGTCCTGGCAATCCCGGACAGCAGCATCACCGAGGTGGCGACGCCCGACGACACCGCGATCGCGCAGTACCATAAGGACAACGCTGATCGCTATCAGGCCCCGGAATATCGGGCGCTCACGCTCGTCCGACTCGATCCCGTGGACTACGCGAAGAAATATTCGATCACCGACGAGGCCGTGCAGAAGGAGTATGACTCGCGCAAGAGTGAATTCCAGATTCCGGAGAAGCGCGCGATCGTCCAGGCCGTCCTCCCGGACGAGACGGCAGCGAGGGTGCTGGCCGACAAGGTTCGTCTGGGCACGCCGTTCGCCGAGGCCGTCAAGGCGGCCACGACGGATGACCCGGTCGACGTCGGCACGTTCACGCAAGACGACCTGCAGAAGCGGTTGGCGGACGTCTTCACGGACGAGACGGCGGGTCGGCAGGCGGCGGAAACCCTGTTTGCGGCCGCGGTCGGGGACGTCACCGATCCGGTCAAGGGACCGATCGGCTGGCATGTGCTGAGCGTCACCGACATCACGGCCGCCAATGTCCAGCCCCTGGACGACGATCTGCGCGCCAAGCTCAAGCGCGCGCTCGCCGTCAGGCAGGCGATCGACGAACTGGTGGATGTGGCAAATCAGCTGGACGACGAATTGGGCGGCGGCACGGCCCTGGCCGACGCCGCCGGCAAGATCGGCCTGCCCGTCACGAAGATCGCCGCCGTGGACAGCAAAGGCAAGGACCCGGACGGCAAGGAGGTCGCCGCCGTGACGCGCGACCAGGGTCAGGCCCTGCAGCTCGCCTATAAGACCGACGAAGGCGAAGACAGCCTGCTGACGGACATGCCGAACGGCGGCTACGTGATTCTCCGCGTCGACAGCGTGCAGCCCGCGGCCACCCGGCCGCTCGACACCGTGCGCGACAAGGTGATCGCCGACTGGCAGGAGGCCGAGCGCAAGAAGGCCGCCGACGCCAAGGCGCAGGCCATCGTCGAGCGCATCGGCAACGGAGTTGAGCAGGCGAACGACGGCGGCGAGAGCATCGGCAAGATCGCGCATGAACTCGGCTTCCCCGTCCTGGTCTCGCAGCCGCTGACGCGCGACGGCAGCGATCCCACGGCCAATGTCGGCAGCACGCTCGTCGAGAAGCTGTTCACCGCCAAGGTCGGCAATGCCGTCGCCGATCGCGCCCCGGCCGACAACGCCGCGGTGGTCGCCATCCTCGTCGAGATCCGGCCGGCCGACGTCGCAGCCTCCGGCGCGGAGGTCGACAAGCTGCAGCACCAGCTCGACCAGCTCGTCGGCGGCGACCTCTACGAGCAGTTCAGCGCCGATCTCAAGCAGAAGATCGGCGTGTCCCGAAACCAGGACGTCGTCGACTCGCTCTACGCCAAGTAGATGCAGATCCAGCCGAGCCCGGAGTCCTTCAGCACCGCCTACGCGGCCGGCCGGCCGCAGGTGGTCTGGACGACGCTGGTCGCCGACCTCGAAACTCCCGTGTCGGCGATGCTCAAGCTCGCCGACGGCCGCCCCAACAGCTTCCTGCTGGAATCCGTCGAGGGCGGCGCGGTGCGCGGCCGCTATTCCTTCATCGGCCTGAAGCCGGATCTGATCTGGCGCTGCCGCAAGGGCAAGGCGGAGGTCAACCGCCGCGCCCGCTTCGACGCCAATGCGTTCGAGCCGACCGCCGAGGACGCCCTCGCGTCGCTGCGCCACCTGGTCGCCGAATGCCGCATCGAGGTGCCGCCGTCCCTGCCGCCGATGGCGGCCGGACTCTACGGCTATCTCGGCTACGACATGGTGCGGCTGATGGAGCGGCTGCCGGACAAGAATCCCGACGTCCTCGGCGTGCCCGAGGCGATCCTGCTGCGGCCGACCGTGATCGCGATCTTCGACAATGTCGAGGACCTGGTGACCGTGGTGACGCCGGTCTGGCCGACATCGGGCCTCGACGCCCGCGCCGCCTACGGCCAGGCCTGCGAGCGCCTCGCCGACGTCGTCGCCGACTTCGACCGCAGCCTGCCGCATCGCCGTGACGACGGCATCGATCTCGCGGACCTGCCGGAGCCGACCTCGAACATGACGCGCGAGCGGTACCACGCCATCGTCGCCAAGGCGAAGGAGTACATCTACGCTGGCGACATCTTCCAGGTCGTGCCGTCCCAGCGCTTCCAGGTGCCGTTCCAGCTGCCGCCCTTCGCGCTCTATCGCGCGCTCCGCCGGCTCAATCCCTCGCCCTTCCTGTTCTTCCTCGATTTCGGCGGCTTCGCCATCGTCGGCTCCAGTCCGGAGATCCTGGTGCGCCTGCGCGACGACAAGGTCACCATCCGCCCGATCGCCGGCACCCGCCCGCGCGGCGCCACGCCCCAGGAGGACCGCGAGCTCGCGGCCGACCTGTTGTCCGATCCCAAGGAGCTGGCCGAGCATCTCATGCTGCTCGACCTCGGCCGCAACGATGTCGGCCGCGTCGCCAGGATCGGCACCGTCAAGGTGACCGAGCGCAACGAGATCGAGCTTTATTCCCACGTCATGCACATCGTCTCCAACGTCGAGGGCGTGATCGAGCCGCAGCATGACGCCATCGACGCGCTCATCGGCGGCTTCCCCGCCGGCACGGTGTCGGGCGCGCCGAAGGTGCGGGCCATGGAGATCATCGACGAGCTGGAGCCCGAGCGCCGCGGCGTCTATGCCGGCGCCATCGGCTATTTCGCCGCCAACGGCTCCATGGACACCTGCATCGCGCTCCGCACCGCCGTGGTGAAGGACGGCGTCATGTATGTGCAGGCCGGCGGCGGCGTCGTTGCCGACAGCGATCCCGAAGCCGAATACCAGGAGACCCGCAACAAGGCCCGCGCCCTCTTCCGGGCGGCGCAGGAGGCCGTCAGGTTCGCGGCCCGCCGCGGCAACTGACGCCGGCCGTCACTCCGTCGCGACGGCGGCGGTCGTCGCCCGCAGGCGCTGGGCGTAGACGTTGATGATGAGGGCGGCCAGCAGGATGAGGCCGCGGATCAGGATCTTGAGGAAGCTGTCGATCTCGACATGGTCCAGGCCGTTGTTGAGGACGCCCAGGACGAAGAGGCCGACGAGCGTGTTGCCGATGCCGCCGCGGCCGCCGAACAGGCTGGTGCCGCCGACGACGACGGCCGAGATGGAATCGAGCAGGAAGTCGTCGAACTCGTTCTGCTGGGCGCTGCCGAAATAGGCCACGCCCAGCATTCCCGCCAGGCCCGAGCACAGGGCGGAGATGATCATCACCGCCGCCAGCACGGCCCGCACGTTGACGCCTGAATACTCGGCCGCCTCGCGATTGCCGCCGACCATGTAGACGTAGCGCCCGAAGCGCGTGTAGGTCAGCACGAGGTGTCCGATCAATAGCGTGAGCGCGGCGACGATGACGACCCATGGCACCGGGCCCAGGCTGCCGCTGCCGAGCTCCTTGATCAGCGGCGGGACCGCATAGGCGATCTGGCCGCGCACGAGCATCGCGCAGACGCCGGCCCCGATCTGCAGCATGGCCAGCGTCATGATGAAGGATGGAATGCCGATGCGCGTCACCCCGAAGGCGTTCACGCAGCCGAGGGCCAGGCATCCCAGCAGCGCCAGGATGATGGCGACCGACCCGGGCAAGGGATAGTTGGCGATGTTGACGAAGGATTCCTGCATCGTGAAGAACGCCACGAGGATGCCCGTGGCGTTGGCGATGCTGGCGACCCCGAGGTCGATCTCGGCGCACAGGATCACGAAGGTGAGCCCGGTGGCGATGATCCCGGTCACCGAGACCTGGCGCAGGATGTTGCCGAGATTGTCCATGGTCAGGAACGACGGGCTGGCGACGCTGAAGACCAGGATGAGGCAGAGCAAGGTCACGAACGGCGCGACGTTGCGCAACTGGCCGACCAGCCATCCGCCGCGGCGAGCCGGCGCCGGGCGATCTTTTGCTGCGGCCGTGGCGTCGGGCGTGCCCTCGCTCATGCGGCCTCGAGCAGGCGGTCCTTGCTGACGAGTTCGTTGGCGAACTCGCGCGCGACCCTTCCCTTCTTCATCACCAGGATCCGGTCGGCCAGCGACAGGATCGTCTCCGGTTCCGCCGACGCCACGACCACGCCGATACCCTGGGCCTTCAGTCCGCGCACGATCCGGACGACGTCGTCCTTGGCGCCGACGTCCATGCCGCGCGTGGGTTCGCTCAGCACCAGCACCTTCGGCAGGTGCACGAGCCAGCGGGCGAGCGCCACCTTCTGCTGGTTGCCGCCGGAGAGCGTGCGCAACGCGCGCTCGACCGAGGTGGGACGGATGTCGAGCTGCACGACCTTTTCGGCGGCGATGCGCCGCTCGACCTGCGGGCGCACGAACAGGCGCGAGATCCGCTCGAGCACGCTTATGGAGATGTTGCGATAGACCGGCTCGGCGCTGAACAGCATGCTGCGACGGCTCTCCGGCAGAATGGCGATGCCGTGGCGTTTCGCCCGCGCCGTGCTGTCGAGATGGACGGTGCGGCCGTCGGCCGTCAGGCGACCCGCATCGGGCCGCTGCTTTCCGCTCAGCGTCCGGCAAAGTTCGAGTTGCCCGCAACCCATGAAGCCGAAGATGCCGAGGATTTCGCCGGCGCGCACTTGAAAATTGACGTCGTGGAAGGCGCCGCGGCAGCCGAGTCCCTCGGCCTCGAGAACGACCGGCGCCTGCGGCAGGCTCTCGAGCTGGAATTCGCCGGTATAGGACTCCTCCAGGCTCTCATGGCCGGCGCCGATCATGCTGCGGATCAGCCATGACTTGTCCACCGATGCGGTCGCGCGCGTGGCGACCTTGCGGGCGTTGCGAAACACGGTAACGGCGTCGGAGACGGCGAGAACGTCATCGAGAAAATGCGAAATGAAGATGAAGCTGCGCCCGCCCGCGCGCAGACGGCCGAGCACCTCGAACAGCCGACGCACCTCGGGCGGCGACAAGGCCGACGTCGGTTCGTCCAGGATCACGATCCGGGCCCCCGAGAACAGCACGCGGGCCAGTTCGACGAGTTGCTGCAGTCCCAGCGGCAGGCTGCCCAAGCTGGCGTTCGGATCGAGTTGGATGCCCAGGCTCTGAAGATGCTTTGCGGCCTCGCGGGCCATCCAGCCCCAGCGCACCATTCCCGCCCGGTTGGTCGGCTGATTGCCGAGGAACAAGTTCTCGGCCACGCTCAGATAGGGAATGACGCTGAGTTCCTGATGGACCATGCCGATGCCGGCCGCCAGCGCATCGCGCGCCGAGCGGAACTGCACGGCGGCGCCGTCGAGCCGCAGGACACCCTGATACTCCGGATGCACGCCGGCGATGATCTTCATCAGTGTGCTCTTGCCGGCGCCGTTCTCGCCGACAAGGCCGTGGATCTCGCCCGCTCTCAGGGCGAAATCCACGTCCTTCAGGGCCTGTACGCCGCCGAACGTCTTGGAGATGCCGGACATCTCAAGCAGCGGAACGCCACCGGCATCCACGTCGATCGTTTCCTTACGCCAGGCGGCCCGGGATCAAACCAGATCAGATCAGGAAGTGATTTTCCATCCACTGCATGCCCGGCGCGTTCGCCTTGGTCACCACCGGTCCATCGGTGATGACATGCTTGGGGATGCCGGCGTCCGTCTTTTCGCCCGTCAGCACGGCGGCGACGCCGGCCATGATGGCGCCGCCATGAATCCGGCATGAGGGGTTGCGCACGGTCGCGAACATGCGTCCCTCGAGAACGGCCTGGATCGCCGGCGGCATGGCATCGACGCCGCCGATCAGGATCTCCGTGCGATTGTGCGCCTTCATGACGTTGGCTGCCGCCAGGGCCATGTCGTCATTATGGAAGAACGCGGCGTCGATCTTCGGGTACTTGGTCAGCAGCGATTCCCAGATCCGCACGGCCTTCGTCACGTCCCAGTCGGCAGGCTGGGTGTCCAGCACTTCGATATTCGGAAATTTCTTGACGACGGCCTCGAAACCCTTGGCGCGGCCCTGGGCGCCGGTATGGCCCAGCGCGCCCTGGGTCATGACGACCTTGCCCGCGCCGCCGATCGCGTCGACCAGCGCCTGCGTGACCGAGCCGCCCATGAACTCGTTGTCCGGGGCGAGGAAGCTGTGGACGCGGCTTTGGTCGAGCGGAACGATGAGCGTGTCCATGTCGATGACGGGAATGCCGGCATCCACCATCTTGTTGACCGGATCGGTCAGGGTGCCGATGCCGAAGGCCTGAATGGCGACGAAGTCCCATTTCTGCGAGGCCATGTTGTCGATGGCGGCGCGCTGCTTGGTGGCGCTGAGTTCGCCGTCGAACCAGGTGACCTCGACGTTGAAGAGCTTGCCCCAGAATTCCGCGGCCTGCTTGCCCTGGGCGCACCAGGTCGCCTGCAGTCCGGCGTTCGAGAATGCCGCCTTCAGCGGCTTCTCGGACCGCCCCATCTCGGCGGCGGCTGCGCTGCTGATCAGGGAATCGAGGCCGAAGCCGCCGAGCACGGCCGCTGCGCCTGCCGACGTGCTGACCTTGCGAATGAAGTCTCGCCGCGTTGCCGGCGGCAGGCCTGAATCCATCGTCATTGCATCCTCCCTGGTGGTTGCTGCGGAAAGTCGACTGGGCTGCGCTTGAAGCCGCGTTGGCGCGATCTTACTGAAAGCGAGTGACCTGACCCCGTATCATCTGTTGGCTTGCTTTGCGTAGTGTTTATCAGCCAACGTTAAGTCAGACAAGATGCGACGCGTGCGGGTAGTGGGTCAGTTTGAATGGTGCATCGCAGCCCATATGGCGAACGGGCCAGTCTTGCCAAAGTCCGTCCATAGCGGCAATCTCAAGCTCAACAAGCTGGTCGTCCGGCAAATGTCGGTTGAAAGGTCAATGTTGAACTACCTGCGGCGAAGGGCCTATTGGAACTCAGATGCTCGTGCTGTGGCGCTATCACTTCTATTCGTCGGGGCATGCGCCGCGGTGGCTGCGGCTGCGGATGAGTCGGTCTATCGCGACAGGGATTTCAACCAAACTGACATCAATATGACCGCCTGCCCAGCGGCGATATTGTCGCGGCGCCATGAAGAACTTCAGTTTGTTATCGGAATGACCGACGGGCACTTTTCTTTGTCTGGCGCTCGATCGAAGGACAGTAGTTCTGTGATCTGGCTAGTCGTGGCGAAGAGCACGGGCCCCAAGTTGTCGCACGTCGAGCTGCGCAACAAGAGTGCTGAGTCCTACGAGCTCAACGAGGTTTGGCAAGCTGTCGAGGCGTGCGAGAGGCAGTGACAGTTTCGTCGGAGAATGGGCCGCACGCACCTCACTCTCCACTAGATCGCCTCCGGCTCATCGATCATGCGAGTTCAAACTGACCCACGACCCGCGTGCGGGGCGGGACAGTTCGAGTTTCGCAAATAGGCCAGTAGCAGTTATCTGCAACCCTACGGATCCATTGCAGCCGTGACCACCAATTCGACCAGGTGGTCATGCTCCAGAGACGCACTGACGCATGCCCGCAGCGGCAGGTTCGCGCGATCTACCCACTCGTCCCACGCGCGGCTGAACTCGGGCTTCATGGTGATGTCCGTGATGTATATCATCACCATGAGGATACGGGATTTGTCCGTGCCGGCTTCCTGCAGGTTCCGGTCGATTGCTGCCAGGGCGTCCCGCGCCTGGTCATACAGCGACAACACCTTGGTGTTTGATGTCGCGACCGTGGTGACGATGCCGTCGTGGATCACGGAACGACTGCGCGTCGGCGATAGCCGGGACGGGCCGATGCGTTTGATGGGTGCCACTGCTGAAATTCCTCCGATAGAAGTCGAAATTCAAGCCGACCCGCTACCCGCGCGACGCAAGACCGCTGGCGCGGGCGGCGCCAAGGGGAATGAGAAGCGGAGTATGCCGCCTCGATGCCGCGATTGGAGGCGCGCTACCGGAAAGACGATCCCGTCGCTGGAACTTCCGAGACCGGACCGACGGCCTGGTACGAAACGGTCTGTCCCCTCGCCGCCAGGTTGCGTTCGACGATCCGGCTGATCGGCACCAGGGCGAAGCCGCGCTGGCTCAGCGTGGGCAGCCACTGCGCGAGCGCCTCGATCGTGCCGTCATGGGGATGGCCGATGGCAATGGCGAAGCCGGTGCGGCGGGCATCGGCCTCGGTCTTCGTCAGCTGCGCCCACACCGCCTCGGCCGACACCTCGTTGTCGAGGAAGACGTTCCGGGTGGCGAACGGCACGTCGTAGCGCACGGCCATGACATCGCCGACCGTCGCCGCCGTGGTCCGCGAGTCCAGGAACAAGAGGCCGCGCCGATGCAGCTCCGCGAACAGCTCGGCCATGCCGATGGGGTCCGCGGTAAAGCGGCTGCCCATATGGTTGTTGATGCCGACATAGCCGTCGAAGCGCGACAGCGCCCAATCGATGCGGCGGGCCAGATCCTCCGCCGAGAGGTCGGGCCGGAGCACGTTCACGCCGGCATTGAGGCGTCCATCCAGCGGCTCCATGGGAACATGCACGAGCAGCTCATGACCGGCCGCGTGCGCCGCCCGCGTCTGCGCCGGCAGATCGTTTGCATACGTCATGAAGGACAGGGTGAGTGGCCCCGGCAGCTGAACGACCCGATCGGCGTTGCGGCGATCGAGGCCGAGATCGTCGATCACGATCGCGATCATCGGCCGCGTCTGCGGATCGAGCACCGCTACGGCATTGCGCCGCCAGGCCGGTTCTTCCTGCGGGAGAGGCGCGGGGATCGTCGGCAACAGCACCGGGATGGCCGCCGGCGGCAGCAGCTGCGCATGCGCAAATCCGTGCCACTCGTCGGCATCCGGTTCGGCCGCCTCCGGCGCCCGCAAGACCAGGGGCTGTGGTGCTTCGCTCTTGAACGCGGGTGGCTGCAACGTGGGTTCGGGACCAGTGGCCCACGGCAGCGCAATTGCGGCGACCGCCAAGACGGTCAAGCCAAGCGCGATCCGCAACCTGCCGGTGACGTTCCGGCGCGGCCGTGACGGAATGGGAGGCGGCTCCGGTGGCGCCGGCGGCGCGGGATTCCGCAATCCCACCATCTCCCGAACATCAAGCCTTGGCACCGGAAGCCCCGCTGGCGTACAGGTTGCGCGCCGTCCTTCGCCCCCTATGGCAGGCCGGCCGCGCTTGATATAACATGCCGCAGCAGTTGCGGCACATTGGAAACTACACTCGGCAAGCCACGAAAATGTTTCTCTTAATCGACAACTACGACAGCTTCACCTACAACCTCTACCACTTTCTGGGCGAGTTGGGCGCGCGCCTCACCGTGAAGCGCAACGACGCCCTCACCGTCGCCGAGGCCATGGACATGGCGCCCCAGGGCATCATCCTGTCGCCCGGCCCCTGCACCCCCAACGAGGCCGGCATCTGTCTCGACCTCATCAAGGCCGCCGCCGGCAAGATCCCGGTGCTCGGCGTCTGCCTCGGCCACCAGGCCGTCGGCCAGGTCTTTGGCGGCAGGGTGATCCGTGGGCCCGTTCCGATGCACGGCAAGCTCAGCCAGATCGTCCATCGCGGCCAGGGCGTTTTCGAAGACCTGCCGCTCCGCTTCACCGCCACCCGCTATCATTCGCTCATCGTCGAGCGCGCCTCCGTCCCGAGCTGCCTCGAGATCACCGCGGAGACCGATGACGGGCTGATCATGGGCCTGGCCCATCGCGAGCTGGTCATCCACGGCGTGCAGTTCCATCCCGAGAGCATTGCCAGCGAGCATGGCCACAAGCTGCTCGCCAACTTCCTGCGCATCGCCGGCCACAATGCGCCGGCGACTCTGGCTGCGGAATGACCACGGACGTCCCGGACTTCAAGGCGCTCCTGAGCGTCGCGGCGGCCGGGAAGTCGCTCACCAGCGAGCAGGCCGAAGCGGCGTTCGACATCATGATGTCCGGCAACGCAACGCCCTCGCAGATGGGCGGCTTCCTGATGGCGCTGCGGGTGCGCGGCGAGACGGTGGAGGAGATCACCGGCGCCGTCCGCGCCATGCGCGCCAAGATGACGCGCATCGAAGCACCCGCCGGCGCCATCGACACCTGCGGCACCGGCGGCGATGCCGCCGGCACCTGGAACATCTCGACCGGCGCCGCGATCGTGGTGGCCGCCTGCGGCGTGCCGGTGGCCAAGCACGGCAACCGCGGCCTCTCCTCCAAGAGCGGCGCCGCCGACGTGCTCGGCGTGCTCGGCGTCAACATCGATGCCGATATGGCCCTGGTGAAGCAGGCCCTGTGGGACGCCAACATCTGCTTCATGATGGCGCCCCGCCATCACAGCGCCATGCGCCATGTCGGACCGACCCGCGTCGAGCTGGGCACGCGCACCATCTTCAACCTCATGGGCCCCCTCTCGAACCCCGCGGGTGCCGGACGCCAGCTCACCGGCGTGTTCTCGCGCACCTGGATCGGCCCCATGGCAGAGGTGCTGGGAAAGCTCGGCGCCGAGCGGGCCTGGGTCGTCCATGGCAGCGACGGCATCGACGAGTTGACGACCACCGGCCCCTCCTACGTCGCCGAGTGGAAGGACGGCAAGGTCACGACCTTCGAGGTGACGCCCGAGGAGGCCGGCCTGCCGCGCGCCACCGTGGCCGATCTGAAAGGCGGCGATCCCGCCACCAATGCGCTCGCCGTAAACGCACTGCTCGACGGCCATCCCGGCGCCTATCGCGATATCGTGCTCTACAACAGCGCCGCCGCGCTGCTGGTCGCGGGGAAGGCTGCGACGTTGCGTGCCGGCGTACAGATGGCCGCCGAGGCGATCAGCCGCGGCAAGGCCCGCGCGACTCTCGACAAGCTTGTCGCCATCACCAACAGCAAGCCGGCCGCGGCGTGACCAACAAAGTTTCACCACAGAGCGCACAGAGACCACAGAGAAGGTCTAGTGAGCGACAAGAGTTTTCGCTGCCACCCCGGCGAAAGCCGGGGTCCATATTCCAGAGGCCAGAGTCTATGGACCCCGGCTTTCGCCGGGGTGACAACCGAGAAGAGCAGAACCGTGGTGAATCGTTCTTTCTAACTGGAATCGAATGAGCGACGTTCTCGCCACCATCTGTGCCGACAAGCGCCAGCATATCGCGCGCGGCAAGGGGGAGCGGCCGCTCGCGGCTCTCCTCGCCGCCGTTCGCACGCAGGCACCACCGCGCGGCTTCGCCGAGCGCCTCGCCCGCGAGGTCGCGCAGGGTCGCTACGGCCTCATCGCCGAGATCAAGAAGGCCTCGCCCAGCAAGGGCCTGATCCGCGCCGACTTCGATCCGGTCGCTCTCGCCCTCGCCTACCAGAGCGGCGGCGCCACCTGCCTGTCGATACTGACGGACGAGCCTTATTTCCAGGGCCGCGACGAATACCTCACCGCCGCCCGCGCCGCCGTCGATCTGCCGGTCCTGCGCAAGGACTTCATGCTCGATCCCTATCAGATCGTGGAAGCGCGCGCCCTCGGCGCCGACTGCGTGCTGCTGATCATGGCGGCCCTCGAGGACACTCAAGCCGCCGAGCTCGAAGCCGCCGCGGTCGAGCACGGCATGGACGTCCTCGTCGAGGTCCACGACAGCGCCGAGCTTGACCGCGCTCTCACGCTGAAGGCACGTCTCCTCGGCATCAACAACCGCGATCTCAAGACCCTCAAGGTCGATCTGGCGGTCACCGAGACGCTCGCCCCGCGCGTCCCTAAAGATCGCCTGCTAGTCGCCGAAAGCGGCCTCTACACGCCCGCCGACCTTGCCCGCCTGCACAACGTCGGCGCCAGCATCTTCCTCGTCGGCGAGTCGCTCATGCGTCAGAGCGACGTAGCGGCCGCCACCCGCGCCTTGCTTACGCACCCTCACCCTAACCCTCTCCCGCTTCGCGGTAGAGGGGACTCGATCGAGACGACGCTGAAACCGAGTCCCCTCTACCGCGAAGCGGGAGAGGGTTAGGGTGAGGGCCTGTGACTCGATCTCACCGGCGAGCCCTATGCCCCGTCTCACCCACTTCGACGCCAAAGGCAACGCCGCCATGGTCGACGTCACCGCCAAGGCAGTGACGGAACGCACTGCCACGGCGAAAGGCGCCGTCCTCATGGAACCGGAGACCATCGCCCTCATCACCGCCGGCGGCGTGAAGAAGGGCGACGTGCTGTCGGTGGCGCGCCTCGCCGGCATCATGGGCGCCAAGCGCACGCCCGATCTCATTCCGCTCTGCCACCCGCTCGCGCTGACCTCCGTGAAAGTGGACCTCGCCATCGACAAGAAGCGCAACGCCGTCGATATCACCGCCACCTGCAAGCTCGCGGGCAAGACGGGAGTCGAGATGGAGGCGCTCACTGCCGTCGCCGTCGCCGCCCTCACCGTCTACGACATGTGCAAGGCCGTCGATCGCGGCATGCGGCTCACCGACATCCGCCTGGTGCAGAAGAGCGGCGGTAAATCCGGCGCCTACAGGGCAAGCTGATGCTGTCGGTGGCCGAAGCCCGCGCGCGCATCGTCGCCGCCTTCCATCCGCTCGGTAGCGAGCAGGTCGGGCTCCTGAGCGCGCTCGGCCGCGTCCTCGCCGCCGATGTCGCGGCCCGCGTGACCCAGCCGCCGGCCGCCGTCTCCGCCATGGATGGCTATGCCGTCCGCGCCGACGACGTCTTGAAAGTCCCGACCCGCTTGCGCGTCGTCGGTCAGGCCCCCGCCGGCGGCTCCTATAGTGGACAGGTCAAAGCCGGTGAGGCCGTGCGCATCTTCACCGGCGGCCCCTTGCCCGCCGGCACCGATACGATCGTCATCCAGGAAGACACCGTGTCCGAAGGGGACCACGTCGTGGTGCGCGAAGGTCCGGCGCGCGGCACCTATGTCCGCCCGGCGGGTCTCGACTTCAAGGTCGGCGACATCCTTCTGACAAAGGGGCGCCTGCTGACCGCGCGCGATATCGGTATTGCGGCCGCCATGAACGTACCTTGGCTCCCGGTCACGCGCCGGCCGCGCATCGCCATCCTCGCCACCGGTGATGAAGTGGTGATGCCCGGCGATCCCGTCGGCCCGCACCAGATCATCAGTTCGAATGGCTTGTCGCTCGCCGCCTTCGTGACGGCCTGCGGCGGCGAGCCGATCCACCTGGGCATCGCGCCCGACGATCGCGCCGCCCTGCAGGCGATGGCGCAGGGCGCCGCCGGTGCCGACCTGCTGGTCACGTCCGGCGGCGCCTCCGTCGGCGATCACGACCTCGTGCAGGCCGCGCTCGGCGAAGCCGGCATGAAATTAGACTTCTGGAAGATTGCCATGCGGCCCGGCAAGCCGCTGATATTCGGCAACATCGGTGCCACACGCTTTCTCGGCGTGCCCGGGAATCCCGTCTCCAGTCTCGTCTGCGCCACGATGTTCCTGCGGCCCGCCATCGACACGATGCTCGGCCGCGCCCTCGAACCGGAACCGCAGCCGACCGCCCTCCTCGGCCGCGACCTCCCGGAGAACGATAGCCGCGAAGACTATCTGCGCGCGCGGCTGTCCTATGATCCGCAGGGCCGCCTGGTCGCCACGCCGTTCGACAGACAGGACAGCTCGATGCTGTCGTTCCTTTCGAAAGCCGACTGCCTCGTGGTGCGCGCGCCCCGTGCACCCGCGATCAAGGCCGGCGCACTTGTCGCGATCGTGCCGCTCGCCGGCGGCTGCCTGTCGATCTAGCGCAATGGCAAGAATCAAACGCTCTCCACGTTCTTCCGAGTCTCGCCACAGCAGGAACCGTGTCCCCTCGCCCGCGAGGCAGGAGCGGACCGGAACTGCAAACAGCGCGCCCAAGCATCAGCCCCGCAAATCGCCGCAGCCTGCGAAGCGCGCGCCCGGCGATGCGAAGCCACACACCGGGAAGCCGGCCTCGAGCGCCGCCCCCGGCTGGCTGCTCCGCTGCGCTCCCGGGCTCGCCAAAACCCTCGTCACCGAGCTGCGCTTCAACACCCTCATCGATCGCCGCACGAAGCCGACGCTGCTCTGGCAGCGCAACCACGACCTCGTGTTCCTGCCGCGCCTGCAGCGGGAGCCGAAGCCCGGCGATTTGCGCATCGCCGAGGAGGTCCACCGCTGCCCGGTCTACGGCCGCTACAAGATCTCGCATCACCAGCTCGACGTCATGGCGGCCGCGCTCGCCGCGCCGAAGAAGCCGTGGCATCTCGTCGTCTCCGTCGACGGCACGCGCTTCAACCGCCATGAGCTGGCGCGCTGGCTGGCGCGCGAGCTGCAGCAGCGCCGCGCCCCGCTCGACGAGCAGTCGAGCCGGCTCGCCTCCCTGTTTTGCGTCGAAGACGCCTACTACTTCTGCCTGCCCTTCCGCATGGCGGAGGACGCCGCGCTGCGGAAGCATCGCGTCGCCGAGCGCGAGGGCAGCCTGCCGCCGACGATCGCCGCCGCCATGGCCTTCCTCGCCAACCCGCGCGACGCGGACGCCGTGCTCGATCCCGTCTGCGGCAGCGGCACCCTGCTCGCCGAGATCCACGCCTATGCCCCCGGCGCCGCCCTTGCGGGTATCGACCTCGACCGTCACGCCATCGCCGCCGCGCGGCGCAACCTCGCGCACCTGCCGCAGGTTCAGCTGTCCGTCGGCGACGGCCGCTCGACCGGTCTGCCGGACGGCAGTATGACCCTATTTCTCGCCAACCTGCCGTTCGGAAAGCAATTCGGCAGCCGGCCGGAAAACCGCCAGCTCTACCCGGATATCCTGCGCGAACTGGTCCGCCTCGGCCGACCCGGGGACTGGCGCGCGATCCTGCTCACCTCCGACATCGAAGCGCTGCAAGCGGCCGTGGCGGCAACACCCGGCATTGGCATCGCCGCCAAGAACCAAGTGAAGATCCGCGGCGAGGCCGCCGTGATCGCCACCGTTCGTCCCGTCTGACCTCGGACGAGGAAGATCGGCGCGGCTGATTTCGATTGACAAGGGACGACGTGTGTTCTTATAATGTTCCCAACATCCAAGTGAGAGACACCGCTATTGAGGTTTGATATCCGCAATCTCTGGAACGCAGCGCCATCGCAAAGGCTTCGCCACGAACGATATTCGCGCCCATCCACGACCTACGCAAAATACGATAGCTTTGAACTTCGAGTTTTCACGTTCGACCCTCCCCGACCAATGAACGGACTAACCTGTGGAGATCCAGTGCCCGACCCGATGGCCTTCGGCAGGGGAATCGGGTGATTGATTTCAGCGAGTAAGGAGGCTTGCAAGGAAGTCGTCGTCCCAGGCGGCGAGGCGGCGCTTGACGCGGAGGCTGTCCTTGCCGGGGGCTCGACGCAACAGATTGCTGGCCATGTGCTTGACCGCGGCGAAGTTGGCCGGCGCATTCTTCTTTCGGATGCGGCATTCGTCGTCTCGGAATACCATGTCCATCACCCAGTGAAGCCCGTTCTCGATGCTCCAATGGCTGCGGATGGCCGCGGCGAGGGCGGCGGCATCGGAAGCGAGGGAGGCGATGTAAAAGCGCGCCTCGCGCTCGATCTTGGCGCCGATCTCGCGCACGGTCTCGACCATGACGATGCTGCGAAGGCCCGGCCAGCCGTGGTTTTGCTTGAGCCAGGCGATATCGTCGGTCACCGTCGTGATCCTGGTCTCGATGCGGCCATGGCTCTTTTCCACCGTCTCGTGGCGGTCCACGGCCAGGTCGGCGAAGTGGCGTGCGCGCTGCTCGGTGAAGAGCAACTCGACGTCGTCGCGCAAACTGCCCTGGTTGCCCTTCAGCGCCAGAACATAGTCGGCCTGCTTGTCCTTGATCTTCTCGGCGATCTCGCGCTGACAGCCCATCGCGTCGATCGTCACCGTCGCGCCTTCGATCGTCAGCAGATCCAGGAGCTGCGGGATGGCCGTGATCTCGTTGGACTTGTCCGCCACCTTGGCTTGGCCCAGAACGAGGTTCTGGCGCGCGCTCCAGGCTGAGATCATGTGGATCGGCGCCTTGGCGCCAGCGTCCTGATAGGAGCGCCTGAGCGTCTTGCCATCGATGGCGATGATATCGGACCCCAGCCCCGTGAGCGAAGACACCCAGGCAATGAAGCAGCGTTGGAACTGCTCCGCATCGAGGACAGCGAAGATATCGCCGAGTTGGTCATGCGAGGGCGTGCCGTCCTTGAACGGCCGGAAGCGGCGCAACAGAGCCAGCTTCTTCTCGCCGAACTTGGCGATCTCGACCCAGCTTTCGCAACCGGCGAGAACGCCCACTAGGCACAAGAGCAGGACCTCGTCCAATGGATAGAGTACCTTGGCACGCTGGCGCGGGTCGGCGAGATCGCAGAAATGCTCCAGAAAATCAACGACCTCATCGAACGCCTCGGCCGCCGTCGCCAGCTTCTTGGCCATCGCCGCAATCCTCCCTGCGAATCAAAAGGATCGTCAGTGATTCAGCCTTCCTCCGATTTGTCACGCGGTAACTCACCCGATTGCCCTG
>Ga0137403_10003435_pt1 | contig 19011 bp, 22 predicted proteins | sample CZOMad2_1_16fung_FD_122057 | JGI IMG/M metagenome (GOLD analysis project Ga0137403, IMG submission 122057) | Vadose zone soil fungal communities from Angelo Coast Range Reserve, California, USA - CZOMad2_1_16fungal (Hybrid Assembly) | ecosystem: Environmental > Terrestrial > Soil > Vadose zone...
GCAGACCCCCAGGCGGCGAGCGAGAGCAGGCGCACGGGGCGGCTCCACCCGACGGACGCACGCTGTTCCAGGGTGTTGTAGCCCCAATCCGCGAGAAACAGGCGGGCGGCGGCCAGCGCCGGCGTGGCGTGCACGGCGTGGAGCGTCTCCAGGAGGTCCTCGACGAACCAGAGGCCTTCGGCACCGGCTTGCAGCCGGTGCGCAGCGGCGAGTCGAGTGAGTGACTCGGATTTTGCGACGGTGCGGCCCGGCTCGCGGCCGACGATCGGCAGCGCCCCGAGCCGTCCGTCCTGGGCGGTGAGCAGCGCCCGCGCGAAGCGCTCCGCCTTGGTGGTGACGACGGCGACGGGGGTACCCGTCTCGACGACCTCGACCAGACGGGCCACCACGCCGGGATAGAAGATGTTGTGACGCACCCAGTCGTCGGGCGCGCGCGCGAACCACGCGTCGCGCACGCCGTTGAGCGCCCGGCCGAGTGTCTCGGCCTCGAGGCGAGCGTCCGCCAGCAGCCGGCGCGCCGTGGCCAGCCACGCCGCGCGGTCGACCAGCCCGGCGGCCGGCTCGCCGGCGACGACGGCGTGCAGGAGCACCGGCATCTCCCAGCCGCTCTCGACCAACGGCCGCTGGGCACCGAACGCCGCGGCCGCCGCGTCGGGGACGTCACGCGCGCCCGGCCACGCCTCGCGGTACGCGCGGCGCGCGGCTTCGAAGTACTCCGGGCGCCCGTCGCAGAGGACGCCGTCGAAGTCGAGCGCGAGGACGGCCGGGCGGGCGCTCACTTCTGGCGGAACCCGACGAGGCCGGCTTCGAGCGAGCGGCGATCCACGCGGCCCAGGCGGCGCTCGAGCGCGCGCGGCAGCAGCCGCGTGTGCGCGACACCCACCAGGTGCTCGGCCACGAACCAGAGGTCGCCGTCCGACGTCGCCCAGCCCGGTCGGGCGCGATCGAAGCGCGCGAGGTTCACCGGCCGCGAATAGGCGCGCAGGGTGCGGTCGCCGCGTAGATTGACGTAGCCCTCGAAGTACGAGAGCGCCAGCTCGCGCAGGGTGCGATACACGGGCGCGCGGTAGCGCAGTCCGGAAAAGTTGGACTTGGCGATCGCGCCCCAGTGGCCGCGCTCGCGATAGACGGCCAGCACGTGGTCGGTGTCCTGCACGGCCTCGAGGTCGAGCAGGAGCGGCGGGTAGCCGAGGGCGCGCAGAGCGACGGCGGCGAAGATCGCCCCCTCCAGGCAGTGCGCAGTGCGCTCGCGCAGGACACGGCGCGGCGACCAGGCGGTGGAGGCGAGGTGGTAGGGCATCGCGTCGAGCGCGCGCTGCACGCCGGCGGGCGTGCGCAACGACTCGAGCATGCGCCTCTCGCGCGGGGAGAAGCCGGGGGCCACCGGCCGATTGTCACCGATGGCCCCCGGTTCCGCGCCGAGCTTTTCGGCGGTGGCTGTCGCCAGCGGCCCGGCGCCTTCCCCGTGCGTGCCGACGTCCTGCAGGTCAGCGACTCAATCCGTCGTCGGCTCCGGCGGCGGGGTGAGGCGTACGACGATACCGCCGTTGCCGAACGGAACGCCGTTGATGTTGCCCAACAGGTAAATCTCGCCCTGCGCGTCCTGACCGATGCCGAGCAGCGCGAGCGAGAGCGCGCCACCCGGAAGCACCGGCATCTCGCTGATCTCACGCAGGCCGGGATTGCCGCGGCCGACGTTCATGCTGAAGACGCGGGCGTAGTCGTGGGGCCCTCGCGGGAACTTGAAGAGCAGCGAGAAGTCTCCGAAGACGTACTTCTCCCGCAGCTCCGGGATCATGCTCCCGCGATAGATGTAGCCGCCGATGACCGAGTGGCCCTCGTGGTGCGTGTCGTACTGGGCGATGGGATCGATGAACTGCGTGCTGCAGTCGGCGCGGGCGCCGTCCGGTTCCCGGCTGGCGAAGCCGGCGTCAGTGCCGTTGATGTGGAAGAACAGCGTGCCTTCCTTGCAGTTCCAGCCGTAGTTGCCGCCAGGAACGATCTGGTCGACCTCCTCGATGTCGTTCTGACCGACGTCCCCGACGTAGAGGTCGCCGTGGCGGTCGTCGAAGCCGAACCGATACGGGTTGCGGTGACCGTAGGACCAGATCTCCGGCACGGGCCCGCCCACGAATGGGTTGTCGGCGGGCACGCGATACTGCTTGCCCGGCGAGAACGGCGGGTTGACGTCGATGCGGTGGATCTTGCCGAGGTGCGTGTTGCGCTTCTGCGCGTTGCCGTTGCCCTGGTGGCCCGTGATCGGTGCCACGAGGCTGCACGTCGGGGTCTGGGGATACTTCGGCCGGGCGAGGATGTCGAACTGACCATCGGCGTCATCGGCGCCACCGCCGTCGCCCATCGTGATGTAGAGCTTGCCATCGGGCCCGAAGGCCAGGTCGCCGCCGTCGTGGTTGAACTGCGGCCAGTTCGCGCGGATGAGCTCGCGGCGACCGGCCGCCACGCCCGCCGCCGGGTTCGCCGGATCCACCGCGCGCCATTCCGAGATGACGTTCTGGTGATCGGCGCTTCCCGCCGGGACCGTGGTGAAGTTCGCCGGGTTGGGGGGTCCGCTCTCGACCTCGGAGGTGTACGTGTAGAAGAGGCCATTGAGCTGGAAGTTGGGATGAAAGGCGACGCCCAGGAAGCCGCGCTCGTCGAAGGTGTCGGGGCCGCAGACGCCGAGCGGGATGATGATCGCCGTCATGTCGTGGAACTTCGTCCTCACGCCGGTGGTGAGGTTGACGGCCCACAGGATCCCCGGTTGATCCACGATGAAGATGTAGTCTGGCAGCCCGGGCGCCGCGACGGCTTTGAGCGGCGACGTCAGTGAATTCGTCGCGTCGCCCTTCGTCACGACCTCGATCCCGACACTCGGGCCGAACCGAGTGATCGGCGCGAACCGGGTGTTGTCGAACGGGTTCCACGGCGGGTGGGCGGCCGCGAGGGTCGCCACGGTGACGACGCACGTGATCACGAACACAGACAACAGTGATCGGACTCGTCTTTCCATCGTTCATGCTCCTGGCGCGGAGGTGCACTTCGAGGAGGTCACGAGCTCACAACGCGATGGTGTCGGAGGGGCGCGTCACGGGCGGGCGGGCCGCGGCTGTGAATCATAGGTGGTGCCTCAGGCGCTGGACTCTGATCCCGTCATCGCACGTTGTCAAGGGATGCTCGCACGCATGCGTTACGCGACGACGACGCAGGCGTGAAGAAACAAAAACGCAGGCCCGGGAAGCCCTGCGTATTTGAATGGCGGGCTCGACGGGACTTGAACCCGCGACCTCTGGATTGACAGGCGGTTCAGGGTGGCCTCGACGGAAGTGACATGGAGCGACCGCGAGAGGTATTCAGCGCGGTACGGCGCGGACTTCCTTCGAGTCGCTGTTGATATGGAGTGAGCGGCAGGAATACGGAATGAGACCGCGGATAGGCGCTATTTGGGCACCGGACTGTTGCCATAACTTCGACCCGGCCGATCGCCGCGTGATACGCGATTCGCGTAGTGAGGGGCAGGCTTTTGCTTCTGCCTCACCTCGTCGATGGTGACGAAGCCGGCCTCGAGCCCGTGCTTGTAGCAGGCGTAAAGGCCGGCCGTGTCGGAGACCGGCAAGGCGTCGGGCAGGGTACTGAAGGGTGGTGTGGCCCCAAGGGGATTCGAACCCGTGTTTGCAATCCGCCACGCGCTTTCGGAAGAATCGCGACCAGTTGGCGCATGTTGAGTCAACTCGAGAGTCGCCGGGATTAGAACCAGGTCGCGGGTCGACCCCCTCCCCTCGATCCCCTTCGTCTTCGAGGTGCGCCCGTGAGCGGCGCCAGCGAAGAACTGACCGCACGTTTGGTGGGATCACGCAGGCTGTCGGCTTGCGCCGATTACCTACTTCTTCTGTTCGGGGCACGTCTCCCAACCGCCCGAGTGGTGATTCTGCCCGCAGCTGCGACACCACTGAACCGTTGTTGTGCGCCTCGGGCACGTCCTCGCTTGGTTCAGACGGTCTTCCTGGAACGCGCGGCACGGTTGGCGCCCTTGCGAGTACGGACTGATCATGTTGGCCATCACGACCATGCAACGCTGCGGCAGTCCACGTGTCAAGGGTTTTACGCGGCCTTCTGACTACGGAAGAATGTAGAGGTGAACGACTATGCCGGCACCAGCCGCTTCGAACCCTTTGCGAGTGCGATGCCATGACCCTCGCCGAGACGTTGTACATCGAGGAGCGCCACGACCCGCTTTTCGTCGAAGCCGAGAACTATCTCACCATCGATCTTCGTCACCGGCGTCGTCAAATATTTCGCCTTGGCCGAGGTCAAAGCAGGCCTGCTCGCATCGACTCGGCGACAATTTCGGTGCGCGACCGGACCTCAAACGTCGAGGCGATCTTTTCAAGGCGATCTTTGATGGTATGGGGGCTCAGGTGAACTCGCGCCCCAATCTGCTTGTTCGTGAGTCCCGCGGCGACATGCCGGATGATCGCGCGGTCGCTTTCCGCGAGGACACCGGCGAGCCGGCGCAGGGACTTACCATTGCCGGCCGTCGCGTTGGCGATCACCCCCGAGGCGACCTTCGGATCGAGCACTGAATGTCCCCGGTAGACAGCGCGGATCGTGCGCTTCACCTCAGGAAGCTCGACGTCCTTGATGAGATAGCCTTTCGCGCCGGCTGCCAAACTTTGCAGAACGACGCCCTCCTGGAGATAACCCGTGAGCATCACAACCGATGTCGCGGGCGACACGGTAAGGATTCGCCGGCACACCTCAGGTCCGTCGATATCACCTAGCTTGGTGTCCAGCAGTACAACGTCCGGCCGCTTGCCCTCGGCGATGCGAACGGCGTCCAAGCCGGTGCTCGCTTCGCCGATGATCTCCATGTCGCTTTCACGCTCCAAGAGCTGCCGCAATCCGCACCGGACCACTTCGTGGTCGTCGACGATCAGGATACGTATACGACCTGTCCCCGGCGGCTCCGGGCGGAGGCGACTCTGTGCGATCCGGTTGCTCATGGGGTCCCGTCCACATGCCGTCGTTCGGCGATCAAAGTTGGTGGCCGTCCGTTGTCGTGGCGCGTGTCAACAGCATCCGCTGCGACTTTCGGCCGTCTCGGGAACGTCGAAAATCGCGCCGCGCTCGCTGCCGAGCTCAACACGGGTGAGATGCCGACAGCTTCGGTGAATTGCAGGTAGGTTGCTATCGAGGCAACGACCACGCGCGCCTCGACCGTAACCAGGTCGATGCCAACGAGGGAGAGCCGTACCCACGCGTCAATAACGATCCCCTTATCGAGGACGCGGTCGAGAACATCGATCAGGCTACTGTCGCCCGAGGCGCGCTCGATGCTCATCGCACTTCCTTTCGTGGCGTTACCCGAGCCGCACCGTCACGCGGCCGTGTCGTCTGCTCGCCGCTTGAAGACCTCCAATGTGCTCAACGAGCATGCACAACGTGTGGACGTTCATGGGCTTCGTCAGATATGCGTCGAATTCCGGCGACCCGCGCGCCCGCCGTGGATTGGAAAACGGTGACGAGCGCGCCGCAGCAATGGAGCGCCTGCTCGACGAGACGGCGGGAGTCCTCGTTGTCATCGATGACGAACGCATGCACGCCTCTGAGGTTCGGCCAGGGATCCGCCGCCATGCGTAGATTTACCAACGATACGGCGAGCAAAGCAAGACAGGAAAACACTTTCCACTTTGTGCTGCGACCCGCGGCGCCCCGGCAATGCCAACCTCTCGTATCGCGGCGACTCGTCCGTCGCCAGGGCGCTCGCGGGATCGAGCCGGCCGGGGCCAAGCACATCTGCGCGATCTACGGCAAGCGGGTCGCGGATGACGAGCCGCATGTCCGCTCCGGCGGAGACCGACCGCGCTGATCAGTGTCCCTGGGAGTCCCGCGCGAATCGCACGACGGCGCACAGACAGCCGCCCGCCATGATGAGCGCGCCGAGCAGCCGGACGCCGTGATTCCCCGATCGGTCGCCGACGAGCAGGACCAGGGCACCGATGACGATCCCCACGATGGCGGAGACGCTCCAAAGCCGTCCCGACGGCCGCGGCGTCATGGCGCCGCGCGCAGATCGATTTCGGATCTGACATGATTCAGAAGTACGACTACCCTTGGATTCTGCATATAGAGCACCTACGCGCTCGCGCGACGTTGCTGCTGCGGCCGGCCCAGCAAGCGAGCGGCAGTGTTGCAGAGCTTCGCGATATCGACGGGCTTGCTCATGTACGCGTCGAAGCTTGTCATCGCGAACCGGGGTGGAAAGTGGCTGGGAAAGGCGGTGATAGCGATGGCCGGCGTGGCGGCGCCTCGATCTTTCGGTTGCTGCCGCACCCAGTGGAGGAAGTCGGCTCCCGTACCGTCGGGAAGGTGAAGGTCACAGACGATCAGGTCAGGCCGATGCATTTGTACATGACGCTGCGCTTCTCCGACGTCTCTCGCGCCGAATGCTCGTGCGCCAACAAGCTGAAAGGCAGTCAGGAGGAGGTCAAGGGAGTCGCGGTGATCCCCGACAATCAAGACCGTGCTGCCGCTCAAAGAACGAACGATAGCGTCAGACGCGGTCATCAATCAAAAGCGTATACCGCGCGATTCGTATTTGTACGGAGAAAATGCGCGGCGGTGAGAAAACTTTTCCGACGCGTGAACCTCTGCAGCGCGGCCTAAGTTCGGCGCTCCCGGCATCCGTAGCGCCACCTCGCGCGTTCGGTTCGCCTGTAGGTGAGCGCATCGGTGTGCTTCGGCCAGAGGAGGAACGGCGACGAATCGGGCTCGAACTGTCAAACCTAGGCGAGTTTGTCACTAGGGGGGATGCCTCGTCGCCGCGACTGCGCGTCCCGTGAGCGACAGCTCATCGAGCTGGACCAGCAAGGTCCAGCAGCTTCGCGGCGCGGCGGCGCCGGTAGAAATTGACCGAGCCTGGGTCGAGGCACGGCTCCATAAGGTTAATGAACTGCTGGCGAGAGATCCCACGGGAGCGCGGCGTGAGATCCAGAAGCACATCGAGGATCTGGGGATCGCGCCCGCGCCTGAGCTCGGCGAGCGGGTCTTCCGCATCACCCGCCGCAGACAAATCGACAGCCTCCTCGGCGGCGAGGAGACCGTGCGCCTACAATTGATCCGGTTTCATCGGGCGCCTACGCGCGCGTCAACGATACGGCGGTCTTGATTCGGGAAGAAAGTGCTTCCCCTGGCTCGCGGTCGAGTAGATCGGGATTCCCGTCGACCACCCTGAACCGCAAGTGACAGTCAGCGCCTGCCTCACTTCAGTCGTGTGTTTAAGTCGCATCAGGTGGTTCCCCATGCAGATCGCAGGGTTCCTTGAGGAGCTTCACTGTCCCTGTCATTAGAGGTCCCGAATGGACAATCTCCTGAAGCTTCATTATTAGGTCCAGCTCCAGCGTCTCGGAAAAGATCGCAATAGCGCGGGGTTCTCCCGATGATCCAGCTGACGGCGAGGAGATCGACGAAGGCGCGGATCGCCCGGTTGCCGATGCCGAACTTGGATCGTCCGAAGCGCCGCGCTCTATACCGACGTTCGCGACGGTAGCGCGATAAGAGCCGCTCGCCGGCATCTGAACGGGGCGCGACGGCAAGATGCTAGGCGAGCGGCTATAGGAATAGGCTCTACGAAAGCGACCCGACGATCTGCCGGTACTCATCCTCAGTGAACGCCCGGAGCGTCTCCGTCCGAACGAAGCCCATCGACGCATTGCCGAGCGCGAGCTTGGCCACGGTGGCGTCGTCGGGGGCTTCCGAGATCGCGACGGCGTCGTACTGGCCGGTCACCAGATAGAACGCCTTCAACTCACCGCCCCCTTTGCGGAATCTCTCCTTCGCAGCGTCCAGCCTCTTCGGGCCGTCCTTGATTGACTCCACGCCCTTCTGAGTGAACCGGAGCAGGGAAATGTATGTTGGCATCTGAACCTCCTGTTTGTGGATGGCCCTTGCGCCCCGAATCTTGTCAGGTAGGACGAAGACCTACGTCCTTCAGGACGTGCGCGGCAAAAGCTCACGAGCATGTACCAATCTTCATTTCTTGAAAAGAACTTCAAGCCCATCGGCGCATGCTCGGGCTACAGTAGAGCCAGCCTTTGCTTGCCCGGGCATCTTATCCCAGCCACCTTTTTCAATGACTTCAGCTCTCTGCCAGCTACCTACTTCCTTGAGTTCTTTAAGTTTCTTTTCATGGTTCGGTTCCTTCATAAATTGGGCGACGCAGATCGCCGCCTGACTCGCCAAGACCGCCTCTTTGGTGATCGTTTGGCTCGTGCCGGAGGTTGTCCAGCCACCCCACGCAAAGCCGATGATCATTGCGATGATTGCCCCACAAATCAGGCCCCAAACTCCATACTTCACCTTTGCTGCCGTCTCTGGCTTCATTGACAAGACCTCCTGAACCGGGATTCCCGATATGGAGCCATTCCACCTCTCGTGGCGGCGTCCACCGAGCGGACCGTACCGTCAGTCATCAACTTGTTCACGCTTCCCGACACGTTACCGGCGGTGCGTCTGGCAAACCCTGGGGCTTATGTGACCGGTGCTTTCCGGTTAGGTCACACCGAACCGTGCCATCGAGAGACACCGCCGCCGAGTCGCCCCCCGCTGCCCATTCCCGCCGATCCCTGTACGGTCCTCCGTATCACGCTGGTGCTGGAGCCATGGCGCTTACGCCCGAGTCTTCTCAGAATCCATTCCGTCGCATGCACGTGCGATAGGTCGCCTGATACGCGGCGTCCGTGATCCCATCTGTCGCCATCCCAATGAGCTGGGGATCCGAGGACTCCATGCTGATCGGCCCGACCCACGTGGTCCCCGTCGCCGCGTTGTCCCTCCGGGCTGCCTCCACGCGCACGTAGTCCTTGGTCGTCGGAGTGGCGGTGCCCGCCTTCACGGCGGCCTGCGCGTCCGTATTGCAGGCAAAGAAATAGGCCTCCGTCGGCGTCTCGGCATACACGCTGACCGCCGCCGCGACAAGGCTCGCCACGATGGCGCCAACAAGAGCACGCGTCACTTTTCGCATGGAGCACCTCCTGAGAGCAGTCACAGCCCGACCACTACCGACTTCACGAACAGCCCGGCTGACCGAACGCCCGCGCCGGGCCGTCTATAACCGACGCTCCAGGGCGTAGCTTCCGGTCGTCGGCGTCACTGACGCTCAGCACCGCCCTCGCCGACTGACGCCGTTACGGCGGGCGCAGGGCCACCGCCATCGGCCCCGGCGTTTCGCTCGTGGTTCGCTCGCACCGCGCGCCGAATGGCGTCCAGCACGGCCGGAGCGTCGAAGGGCTTGCGCAGGAGTCCGGCCGCCCCTGACTTCTCGATGCGCTCGACGGTCGAGGCGTCGTCATGTGCCGTGATGAAGATGATCGGTACCGTCAACCTGTTCTGAAGGTCGAACCCGTTCATCTCAGCCATCTGGACGTCGAGCACGAGGCAGGCCGCTTGATTCCGAGGCAGCCAGTCGAGGAACTCGCGGGCGGACGCGAACGTCTCGGCCTGGTAACCGGCCGACCCCACGACGCGAAGGAGGGAGCGACGGACCGACGCGTCGTCGTCCACGATCGCGATGATCGGTCCATCCTTCACGATATCGTTCACACACCCACCCTAGGCGTGCGTCCGTCTGATCGCTATTGGACCTAAGGTCACGTGCCGCCGAACATAGAAACGGAAGCGAGGAGTGCGAATCAGGTCGCGGCGGCGTAATCCTCGAGGGAGGCGGCGGCGCTGCTTGCCGTGCCGTTACCAAAGTAGTCGATATACCGGTCGATCAGGCGAGGACGATCGGCCTTGAATTCCAGTCGCTGCAGACGACCAAGAGTCCGGCCCGGCTCCGAGGGCGAAGAGTTCATCGCGGCTGGAATCTAGAGCACGTCAGCCGCGCCGCCTATTGGACGTTGGTCCAATAGGTGGCCGCTGCGTCAGGCCTCCGTGGCGATGACTCCGACGCCGCCGGCCAACCGAACGAGTTCGGCGACCGAGCCGCGCGCATCTTCTCCATGACGCGGGCCGCGATGGACCTTGACGGTCTTCTCAGCGACACCGAGCTCCGAGGCGATCTGCTTCTTGAGCATTCCCGTCACGACGAGGGCAAGACCAGGCTCTCGCGTGGGGTGAGCAGCTTCGACGAGCACGCGGTGCTGAGCGCCCTCCGTCGCGCCGCCGTGCCCGACTGCCCATCTCGAAAAGCCGTTGACGACTGAGCAGCTAGACGACATCGCTGAACGCCTCTTAACGCGCGCGGATCAGGGACGCGCAGCCGTCAGAGCGGCTCCTAGCCGCGAGCGGCCGGCGCGCCTGTTCGACCTTGGTCCAATAGCCAACGGCCGGCGGATCGGACGAAGCTGTGGAGCAAGGCGACATGCAGCGCCAGCAGCGATGTGGCGAGCGGGGGGCTGCGCAGGGACCAAAGGAGAGTCATATGAAGTGGTTCAAGGCGGGCGCGTGGGGTTTTGTCGTTGGCAGTATCGTCACGATGATCGTCGGCTTCAACTGGGGCGGCTGGACGACGGGCGGCACCGCGAGCCGCACCGCGATCGAGCGGGCCAATGCGGCGGTGACCGCAGCACTGGTCCCCGTCTGCATCGAGAAGTCGAAGGCTGATCCCGCCAGGGCCAAGAAGCTTGGGGCGTTGAGGGCGCTGACGTCGTCCTATGAGCAGCGCGATGCCGTGCTCGAAGGCGGCTGGGCCACTGTCGGCACGGCCGAGGCCAATCGCGATGTCGCGGAAGCCTGCGCCTCCAAACTGGGCGAGGTGGCGGCGAAGTAGGCCACCGTCAGTCCGCTGTCAGGCGGTGCCGGGGCCGCCCTCCTGCGCCTCCTTCTGGATGCGGCGCAGGTGGTTGCTTCCCTTGAAGCTCTCCGCGTAGAGCTTGGTCGTGGGGGGCTGGATCTTCCGGGCCCTGAACGTCTCCGCGGGCTGGGGGCTCTTCGTCGCCTTCGTCGCGGCGGTCATCGTGCTCATGGCCCAGCGGAAGGTCTGGGCGCACGCCTCGGAACGTGAACCTCATATCCCGGGTGGCCAGGGCGAGCCTCGGACCTGGTCACGCTGCACGGCCCGGGCGAAGTCCACCGCAAGAGGAGGAGCGTATGAAGATTCGTCCGTTGCACGATCGGCTTCTGGTGGAGCGGCTCGAGGAGAAAGAGGTCAAGAAAGGCGGGATCATCATCCCGGACACGGCCAAGGAGAAGCCGCAGGAGGCGAAGGTGATCGCCGTCGGCAACGGCAAGGTCACCGACGAGGGCAAGAAGATCCCGCTCGACGTGAAGGCCGGGGACAAGATTCTGTTCGGGAAGTATTCCGGCTCCGAGGTGAAGCTCGATGACAAGGAGTACCTGATCATGCGCGAGGAAGACGTCCTCGCCATTCTCGAGTAAGGAGGGACGTGAGCGATGCCAAAGCAGCTCAAGTTCGCCGAGGACGCCCGGGCGGCGCTGCTCCGGGGCGTCAACATCATGGCGGAGGCCGTGAAGGCCACGCTGGGGCCGAAGGGCCGCAACGTCGTCATCGATAAGAAGTTCGGCAGCCCGACGATCACCAAGGACGGCGTCACCGTCGCCAAGGAGATCGAGCTCAAGGATCCCTACGAGAATATGGGCGCCCAGATGCTGAAGGAGGTCGCCGCCAAGACCTCCGACGTCGCGGGCGACGGCACGACCACCGCGACCGTGCTCGCACAGGCGATCTATCGGGAAGGGCTCAGGAACGTCACGGCGGGCGCCAACCCGATGGGGCTCAAGCGCGGCATCGAGGCCGCCGTGGGCGCCGTGACCGAGGAGCTGAAGAAGATCTCGAAGTCGACGAAGGACAAGAAGGAGATCGCCCAGGTCGCGACGATCGCCTCGAACAACGACAAGACGATCGGCGACTTGATCGCCGAGGCGATGGAGAAGGTCGGCAAGGACGGCGTCATCACGGTCGAGGAGTCGAAGTCGGCTGACACGGTTCTGGATTTGGTCGAGGGCATGCAGTTCGACCGCGGCTACCTCTCGCCGTACTTCGTGACGGACGCCGAGCGCATGGAGGTCGTGTTCGAGGACGCGTTCGTCCTCATCTACGAGAAGAAGATCAGCGTGATGAAGGACATGCTCCCGCTGCTGGAGCAGGTCGCCCGGGTGGGCAAGCCCTTCCTCATCATTGCCGAGGACATCGAGGGTGAGGCGCTGGCGACCCTGGTCGTGAACAAGCTCCGCGGGACGCTGCACTGCGCCGCGGTGAAGGCGCCGGGCTTCGGCGACCGCCGGAAGGCCATGCTCGAGGACATCGCGACCCTGATCGGCGGCAAGGCGATCACCGAGGATCTCGGGATGAAGCTCGAGAACATCAAGCTCGAGGACCTCGGGAAGGCCAAGAAGGTGGTCGTGGACAAGGACAACACCACGATCGTCGAGGGCGCGGGCAAGTCCAGCGCGATCGAGGGGCGCATCAAGCAGATCCGCGCCCAGATCGAGGAGACGACCAGCGACTACGACCGCGAGAAGCTGCAGGAGCGGCTGGCCAAGCTGGCCGGCGGCGTGGCGGTGATCAAGGTCGGCGCCGCGACCGAGACCGCGATGAAGGAGAAGAAGGCCCGCGTGGAGGACGCGCTCAACGCGACCCGCGCGGCGGTCGAAGAAGGCATCGTGCCGGGCGGCGGCGTGGCCCTGCTCCGTACGGCGAAGTCCATCGATAAGCTGAAGCTCGAGGGCGACGAGAAGGTGGGCGCGATGATCGTCAGGCGGGCGCTCGAGGAGCCCATCCGCCAGATCGTCGAGAACGCCGGCGCCGAGGGCAGCGTCATCGTCGAGAAGGTGAAGGCCGAGACGGTCGCGACTCGGGGGTTCGACGCCGAAACGATGGAGTTCGTGGACATGCTCCAGGCGGGGATCATCGACCCGACCAAGGTCGAGCGCGTGGCGCTCGAGAACGCGGCATCGATCGCCTCACTGCTGCTCACCACCGAAGCGCTCGTCACGGACAGTCCGGAGGACAAGTCGACAGCCGCGCCTGCGATGCCGCACGGCGACATGTATTAGCGAGAAGGGAGATCCCCCTCAGACTCCCCCCGTAACCCCTTCGGTGGGGGTCTTCCCTGCGGCCCGGGTCGAGTTGTGACCCGGGCCGCTTCACCGTCCGGCGCCCCCACTCGGCGCTCGGAATGCGCAGCACGGCCGAGTACCGGGTGGAAGCCCCGACGAGGCCATCGGAGAAGCCCGCGGCGAGCCGGCCAAGGGCGAAGACGTCAGCGGCTAAAGAGGCTGGGGCGATAAGAAGTGCTTCTGTCCCCGCGATGAAAATCACGAATAGGCGTCGTCGAAGTGGCGTGAAACAAAGAAAAGCGCCAGAGAAGGCCTGTAAGCCGGGTCCTGTTCCCTAACCGGTCTTCCCGGTCAGGGTGACGATCATTTCTCTAGGGCGCCGGTTGCCCGGCGTCTCCAGCGGCCGAACCCGGGAGCGGCGCGGGCCACGCCATAGCTCCCCTATTTGGCCTTGCTCCGGGTGGGGTTTGCCAAGCCAGCGCGGTCACCCGCGCCGCTGGTGAGCTCTTACCTCACCGTTTCACCCTTACCGCCTTGCCACCCTTGCGGGCACCGACGAGACGGCGGTCTGCTTTCTGTGGCACTGGTCCGTGGGGTTTCCCCCCCTGGGCGTTACCCAGCACCCTGCCCTGCGGAGCCCGGACTTTCCTCCCGCCGCGTCACCGCGGCCGGCGACCGTCCAGCCTTCTCTGGCGCTCTCACAGTATAGCCGACCGGCGAGGGACGCCGACTGCGTCAGCCGGCGATCGCGTCGCGCGCGAGGCCGTCCACCCGCTCGTTCATGGCGTCGCCCGAGTGGCCGGCGACCTTGTGCCAGACGACGTCGTGGCGGCGGGTTTCGGCGAGGATTCGCTCCCAGAGGTCGCGATTGGCGACGGCCTTCTTCTGGCTGTTTCGCCAGCCGTTCTTCTCCCAGCGATCCCACCAGCCCTCGAGGAAGCAATTGACGATGTACGCGCTGTCCGAGTGGATGTGGACCCGCCGGTGGCCGGGCACCGCGGCCAGACCCTCCGCGACGGCCTGGAGCTCCATGCGCTGGTTGGTCGTGTGGGGCGCGTTTCCCGAGACCACGCGCTCCTCGACGCCGTCTGTGATGATCGCGGCCCAGCCGCCCGGCCCGGGGTTCCCGGAGCAGGCGCCGTCGGTGTAGACCGTGACGTCCGGCGGGTGTGCGCGTTGCAGGGCGTCGCGGGGCTGGGGCCCCGCCGGCCGAGGCGCGCCGACGAATTTCTGAGCGCGCCGGGGGACGGCGCCGGCGGGCCGTGCCGTCAGGCGGGTTCCTGCCAGTAGAGGTACCGGCCGCAGTTCTCGCAGAGCATCGGCGCCTGGGCCGCCTTCAGCTCCTGGATGGCCTGGGGCCGGATCGACACCCGACAACCGCTACACACCGCGGACGAGGTCACGCTGGCCACGGCGACCCCGCTGCGTGCCTTCAGGATCTTCTCGTAGTCGGCCAGGAGCGGGCGGGGGAGGGCTTGCGCGCGGGAATTGCGATCGGCGCGAAGACCGCTCAGCTCGGCCTCGACCGCCGCGAGCTTCTTGCGGACGACGGCCTCGTCCTGGCGCGCCTGCTCCTCGCGCGCCTTCAGGCGCGATTCGGCCTCGCGGCCTTCGGCGGTCAGACGCTCTTGGAGCTCCATCAGGCCGAGGATCTCTTCCTCGCCTTGCGCCTTTTCCTGCTTGATGGCCTCGATTTCGGACAGCACGGCGGAGTACTCGGTGTTGTTCTTGACCTCCCAGAGGCGCCCTTCGGCCTTCGCGCGTTTGGCCGTGACGACTTCGAGGTCCTTTTCTTTGGTCCGGAGGTCCTTGCGGGTCGTGTCGGCCTTCAGCTTGACGGCGTCGAGGGTTTTCTTGGCTTCGGCGAGTGCTAACTGGATGGCTTCGATCTGCTTGGGGAGACGGGCGGCCTCAGCTTCGAGCGCGGCGAGCCGCGTGTCGAAGCCTTGCAAATCGATCAGGGTTAGGAGCTGAGCGTCCACGCCTCTCCTGATTGTAGCCGAACTGAACACGCCGGAACGGGTTGTCCGCCGAACAGATCGGGTTGTCCGCGGAGCGGAGCCACAAGTGCCTGTATCAGGCCACCCTCGGTCGAAGCCGGCCTCGAGGCACTCGCTACAACAGTGGGCCCACCTGGACTCGAACCAAGACCTAACCGGTTATGAGCCGGCTGCTCTGCCATTGAGCTATGGGCCCGCGGGGTCATCGTGTCCGACGCTCGCTCCCGGTCACGATTCCAGGAAGCTCCTGAGCTTCTTGGAGCGCGAGGGATGACGGAGCTTGCGCAGCGCCTTGGCCTCGATCTGCCGGATGCGCTCACGCGTCACGGCGAAATCCTGGCCGACCTCCTCGAGCGTGTGCTCGCAGCCGTCGGAGAGGCCGAAGCGCAGCCGCAGCACCTTTTCCTCGCGCGGCGTGAGCGTGTTGAGGACCTTGTTGGTCTGCTCGCGCAGGGAGAGGCCGATGATCGACTCCACCGGCGAAACGACCTGCTTGTCCTCGATGAAGTCGCCGAGGTGGCTGTCTTCCTCCTCGCCGATCGGCGTCTCCAGTGAGATCGGCTCCTGGGCGATCTTCAGGACCTTCCGCACCTTGTCGACCGGCACTTCCATCTTGGTCGCGATCTCTTCGGGGGTCGGCTCGCGGCCGAGCTCCTGCACGAGCTGACGGGAAGTCCGGATGAGCTTGTTGATGGTCTCGATCATGTGTACGGGGATGCGGATCGTGCGCGCCTGGTCGGCGATCGCTCGGGTGATCGCCTGCCGGATCCACCAGGTCGCGTACGTCGAGAACTTGTAGCCCCGTCGGTACTCGAACTTGTCGACGGCCTTCATGAGCCCGATATTGCCTTCCTGGATCAAGTCCAGGAATTGAAGACCCCGATTCGTATATTTCTTCGCGATCGAGATGACCAACCTCAGATTGGCCTCGACCATCTCCTTCTTGGCCTGGGCCGCCTTGACCTGGCCCGCCTTGATGATGGTCATGACGCGCTTGATCTCGTCGGCCTTGGTGTTGGCGCGCGCCTCGGCGACCTTGATCTCCTGCTGGGCGACCCACACCTGCTGCTGCTTGGGGGACGGGAACTTCTTAGCGGCCTTCAGGTGCAGATCGCCGACGCCGCCGGCGGCGCCGTTGGTCGCCGGATCGCGGAATGAGACGTAGATGAGATTCTGTACCTCGTCGGTCGACGGGCGCCGGCCGTTGGTCCAGAGGCGGATCACGCGCTCGGCGCGATCGATGTCGTCGAGCAGGTCACGCAGGCGCTGTACCAGGCCCCGGCGGGTGAGCTCGGCGTCCTCGCGATCGATGATCTGGTTGCCGATGTTGAGCGCGCGGAGCTTCTCGAGCACGCGCGTCTGACGCTGCTGCGCCTGCGACTCGAGTCGCTTCCACGCCGGCTCCTTGCCGCCCTTCTTCGGGCGCCGCCGGCTCGACGTCTTCAGGCGCTGCTTCTTCGCCTGAGCGACCAGCTTGTCGCGCTCGCGGAGCAGCCGATCGACCATCGCGAAGGCCGTGATGACCACCCGCGTCAGGTCGGCTTCCTTCTCCTCCGTGAACTCCTCTTCGTTGACGTCCACGACTTCCTTGACGGAGATGTCGTGGCGGCGGAGCTGCTCGCGCAGCTCGCGGAAGCGCTCGACGGCGAGGTTGGTGCTGAGGATGGCGGACGTGACCTGGTTCTTGCCTTCTTCGATGCGCTTGGCGAGCGCGATCTCGCCCTCGCGCGTGAGGAGCGCGACCCGCCCCATCTCGCGCAGGTAGAGCCGCACGGGATCCTCGGTGCGCCCGACCGGACCCGGGGTGAGGTCGATCGGCTCGGGCGGCCCGTCGTCGTCGTTTTCCTCGGGCTCCTGCTGGGCCTTCCGCTCGCGGACCTCGGAGGGCAGCCGCCCGGCCTTGGCCGAGTCGACGACCTCGATGTCCATCGCGCCGAACATCATCATGATGTCATCGAGCTGGTCGAGCGAGACGAGGTCGGAAGGGAGGGCGTCATTCACCTCGTCGTAGGTCAGGAAGCCTTTTTGCTTCCCCATCGAGATCAGCCGGTCGAGCTCCTCCAGCTTTGGCTCTTCGCTCATTCGTCTGAGCTCCTTGGGGACGTCGACGTCCCATGTTCTAACGACTGGGCGACACCACCTGTGATCTCGTACACGACGGCGCTCTCCTTGTGCAGGGTTCTGAGCTCGGCGTGCATCGGTGCCGCGACTCCGGTCTTTGCCTGAGTCTCGGCGATCGCCTGGCTGACCTCCCGCGCCCGGCGCAGCCGCTGGCTGCGCTCGAGCCGTCGCTGGAACTGTCCGATGCTAACCCGGGCGTCAACACTTTCGCGATCTTCGACGAGCAGGGCCGAGAGAACCGATCGGGCTTCGTCGGTCTGAAGGTCGGTCATCAGACTCTCGGCCGAGGCGTCGGGCCGGTGCCTGAGCGCGTCCACGATCGCCCGGAGCGAGGCGTTGCCGAGCTCGTCCGACTCGCCGAGCAGCCCCAGAAGCGCCGTCCGGGCCTCGTCGGAGTAGAGCAGGAGCGCGACGAGATCGCGCTCGACCGACGGCATCGAGGCCGCCGGGCTCGCCCGAGACTGTACCGGCGGCGTCCTCAGCGAGGACTGAAGGCGCTGGGCTTCGATCCAGAGCTGCGTCGGATCCACTCCGAGCTTTGCGGCGGCCTCGCGCGAGAGCGCGGCGGCCTCATCACCATCGGCCACCTTCGCGAGCATCAGCGCGACCCTCGCGAACGCGGTGGTCCGTGCCCGGGGCCCGGTCGCCCCATCGGGGTCGGCGAGCGCGCGGTCGAGCGCGTAGGTGAGGATGCTCCGGGCCGCGGCGATCCGCTCCGTGAAGGCCTCGCTGCCGACCGTCCGCAAGAAGGTGTCCGGGTCGTGGCCGGCCGGGAGTAGTGCGACCTTCACGCGCAGCGTGCCGGCGCCCTCGAACGCGCCCGAGCGGTTCACCGCCCAGGCCATGCCGCGTCCCGTGGGCTCGAGCAGCTCCTCGGCCCGCGCGGCGGCCTTCTGGCCGGCCGCGTCAGCGTCGAAGAAGGTGACGACCTCGTCGCAGTAGCGCCGGAGCAGGGCGAGCTGGGCCGGCGTGAACGCCGTGCCGAGCGCGGCCACGGTCCCCGTGAACCCGTGCTGGTGAGCCATGATGCAGTCGACGTAGCCCTCGACGAGCAGCGCGCGGTTCTGCGACTGGATCGTCGGGCGGGCGAGATCGGCCGCGTAGAGGAGATTGCCCTTCGTATAGAGGGGGGTCTCGGGCGAGTTGAGATATTTCGGCTGCTCGTCGCCGAACCCGCGACCCCCGAACGCGACGACACGCCCCTGGAGATCTCGGATCGGGAACAGGAGGCGCCCGCGGAAGCGATCGTAGGCGCCGGCGCGATTCTCGCGCGCGACCGCCAGGCCTGTCGCGATCAACGCTTCTTCCGGGACCTTCTCGGTTTTCATGAACGTCAGCAGCGATTCCCAGCCTTCGGGCGCGTAGCCGAGGCCGAAATGTCGCGCGATGCCGGTGTCAATCCCGCGGTCTCCCAGATAGGCCCGCGCCCGCTCGCCGGCGGGCTTCCAGAGCGTGTCGGCGTAGAAGCGCCCCGCGAGCTCCATGACCCGCAGGAGCTCCTCGCGGCCCGAGTCGCCGCTCGTCGCACCGCGCTCGTCGGGCAGCGCGATCCCGGTGCTCTTCGCCAGCGCGCGAACGGCCTCGGGGAACGAGAGACGATCCTGGCGCATGACGAAGCCGAACGCGTCGCCGCCGACGCCGCAGCCGAAGCAGTGGAAGATGCCCTTCTGAGGATTGACCGTGAACGACGGTGTTTTCTCGGCGTGGAACGGGCAGAGACCCTTCCAGTGGGATCCGGCCTTGCGGAGGTTCACGAACCGGCTGACGAGATCGACGATGTCGACGGCGGCGCGGATGTCGTCGAGCAGCGCCTGGGAATACTGCATCATCCGACCTTCAACGCGGCCACGGTCGCACCCGTTCCGCCCTCGGA
>Ga0137403_10003437_pt1 | contig 19009 bp, 15 predicted proteins | sample CZOMad2_1_16fung_FD_122057 | JGI IMG/M metagenome (GOLD analysis project Ga0137403, IMG submission 122057) | Vadose zone soil fungal communities from Angelo Coast Range Reserve, California, USA - CZOMad2_1_16fungal (Hybrid Assembly) | ecosystem: Environmental > Terrestrial > Soil > Vadose zone...
GAGGCCGCCGACCGCGAGGCTGAAGGCCGCCATGAACCGGATGGCCAGCGCGACCCGGCCGACCAGCCGCTCGATTCCCTGCTGCACCAGCGCGAGATCCACGCTGGTGACGTTGCTGAACCGCTCGGCCAGCGCCCGCTGAAACCGGCCGCGCATGACGTCATCGTCGATTCGGGTGAGCGCCACCAGCGTTTGCGGCGCCTGCTCCAGGCTGCCCGGAGCGAACACGACAAAGAAGTTGGGCTCGAACCGGGCCCAGTTGACGTCCCGCAGGCTGGCCACCCGCGACGGCATCGCGACGCCCTGCACGTCCCAGACGATCTCGTCGCCGACGGTGACGCTCAGCTCCTTAGCGAGATCCTGCTCCATGGAAATGGATGCCGGCTGGGGCTCACTGCCCGCCTGCCCGCCTGCCCCCCTGCCCGCCCGTCCGCCCGCCCACCAGCTCCCGGCGACCACCCGCTCGGACGCCACCAGCGTGTCGCGGTAGGTGCTCCGATACTCCCGGCGCAGGGCCCACGCGTTGCCCGGCTCGCCGCGGGGGCCGGCATCGGACGGGTGGTGCGCGGTGTCGGCGAGCAGCTGCGCGACCGGCTTTCCCTTTACCGAGAGAATCCGCATCGGCACGATCGGGACCGGGCCATTCTCGGGCAGCCCCCGCGCTCGAAGCTCGCGGGCCACAGCGGCTGCCTGATCGGTCTGAATATCCAGCAGCAGCAGATTGGGCCGGCGGGCGCCGCCCGTCAGCTCGAGCCCGCGCCGCAGGTTATGCTGCACCAGGAACAGCGTAGCCAGCAGAAAGGCCCCGAATCCCAGCGCGAGCACGACGGCCACCGTCTGATTGGCCGGCCGAAACAGGTTGGCCAGGCCCTGGCGCCAGACGTAGGGCCATCCGCCCGGGAACCAGCGCCGGACCCCGCGCACCAGCAGCCAGGCGGCGAGCCAGAGCGCGCCCAGCGCGACCCCGATCCCGGCCGCGAAGATCCCGCCGGTGCGCCAGCTCCCGATCTCGAGCGAAGCCAGTGCGACAACGCTGGCGACCAGCGCCGCAATTCCGGGCCACCGCCAGGGATCGCGGGGGGACGCGGTGGCTTCATACGGGCGCCGGATGGCGGCGAGCGGAGGGATCAACCGCACGCCGAGCAGCGGCAGCAACGCGAAGATGAATGCGGTCCAGATCCCGAGGCCGATCGCCAGCGCGATCGGCCCGGGCACGAGCGCGGGGCGCACGTCCAGCGGAAGAAGCCCACGCAACAGCGCCGGCACTCCCTGCTGCACCAGCACGCCGGCCGCCGCGCCGGTGACGCTTCCGGCCAGCCCGAGCGCCAGCGCCTGCGCCAGATAGATGGCAAACACCTGCCCGGCAGTCGCGCCAAGGCAGCGGAGCACCGCGATGGTGTCGAGCTTCCGCCGGATGAACACCAGCACCGCGCTCGCGACGCCCACACCGGCGAGAAGCAGCGCGATCAGCGCGATGAGCCCGAGATACTTGGAGAGCCGGGTGAGCACGTTGCTCAGATTCTGGCGGTCGTCGGCGACAGTGCGGACCCGCACCTGCTGCGCGTTGAGCGCCGGCCGGAGCCGCTCCGCGAGTGCCTGGGCCGAGGCGCCGTCGCGCAGCTTGACGAAGGCCTGCCGTTCCGCCTGGGACCCGAAGACGAGCAACCTGGTATCGTCGAGATACCTGGCGGGAATGAAGATCCGGGGACCGAAGGCGGTACGAATACCGACCTCGCCCGGGAGGTTCTGGATGGTGCCGGTGATGAGGAAGCGGGCTTCGCCCAGCGTGAGCGAGTCGCCCACGTGCGCCCCCAACGCGGGCAGCAGCGCGGGATCGACCACGACGTGACGTGCGGTCTGGAGATCGGCCCAGGCCGCGGCCGGGGCCGTTTTGATCTCGCCGTAGAACGGAAACCCGCCTTCGATCGCGGAAGCCTGGACCAAGCGGGTGCCGGTGGTGCGAGCGACGTACGCCATCGCCGGGAAGTTGGTCAGCCGGGCCACGCCGGTTGCCGGGAGGGAATCGATCGTTGCCTCGGCGGGCGTTGGGAACGGCCGGCGGCTCGAGAACGAAAGGTCCGCGCCGAGGAGCGCCCGGGCCTGGAGGCGCACCGAATCCTGGAGGTTGGCCGTGAACGAGTTGGTGGCCACCAGCGCCGCCACGCCGATGGCCACCGCGCCTACCAGCAGCGCCAAGTGTCCTGCCTCGGCGCGGCTCTCACGCCACGCCATCCGAAGCACAAAGCCCGGCGAGATCACGAGGCGGAATCGGCTACGATGCGACCGTCAACCAGACGAATGGTCCGGCGGGCCCGGGACGCGAGCTCGGCATCGTGGGTAACGAGGACGAGGGTAGTGCCGACATCCCGGTTGAGCTCCACCATCAGATCGATGATGCCTGCGCCGGTCGCCGCGTCGAGGTTCCCGGTCGGCTCGTCGGCAAACAGAATCCTGGGATGGTTGCTGAACGCCCGGGCAAGCGCGACCCGCTGCTGCTCGCCCCCGGACAGCTGTGCCGGGTAATGATGGCCGCGGTCGGCGAGACCGACCCGGAACAGCAGCTCGTCGACGACCCGCCCGTTGCCGTCGCCCCGGAGCTCGAGCGGAACCTGGACGTTCTCCCGCGCCGTAAGCGTGGGAATCAGCTGGAACGACTGGAAGACGAAGCCGACCTTCTTGCCCCGCATTCGGGCGAGTGCGTCCTCGTCGAGCCGGCCGAGATCCTGTCCGTCCAGCTGGACGCTGCCCGTCGTGGGTCGATCGAGACCAGCGAGCAGGCCCAGCAGCGTGGTCTTGCCGCTGCCGGAAGGGCCCACGATCGCGAGGAACCCGCCCGGCTCAATCTGGAAGCTGATATCCTTCAAAACCGTGAGCTCGCGTCCACCCGAGAGGTAGGTTCGGCCGAGCGATTCGCACTTGAGCATGGCAGAATGATATCCCGATTCATCATCGTATCTCTTCTGATTGCAGGCGCAGCCTGCGACCGCTCGCGAGAAGAGCCGGTCGGGGGCGGATCGGGTTCTCCCGCCCGCACCAACGATCTCGCGCCCCCGACAGTGATGTTTCTGGGGACCAGCCTCACGGCGGGGTACGGACTCGATCCGGCGCAAGCCTATCCCGCCCTGATCCAGTCGAAGATCGACTCGGCGGGCCTTCACTACCGGGTGGTGAACGCAGGCGTGAGCGGCGAGACCTCAGCCGGCGCGCTCCGCCGCATCGCGTGGCTGCTCCGCACCCCGCCGGTTGTGCTCGTGATCGAGACCGGCGCCAACGACGGGCTCCGGGCCCAGAGCCCCGATTCGCTGCGGGGCAACATCCAGGCGATCATCGACCGGGCCAGGGCGACGTCGCCCCCGCCGCGCATCATCCTGATCGGGATGGAGGCGCTGCCCAACTACGGGCCGGCCTATGCGCAGCGGTTTTACCGGGTCTATCCGGATCTGGCCGCGAAAAACCGGCTTCCGCTGGTGCCGTTTCTGCTGGCGGGCGTGGCCGGGGTGGATTCGCTCAACCAGCCGGACGGCATCCACCCGACGGCTGCGGGGGCGCGGAGAGTGGCGGAGACGGTGTGGAGGACGCTGGGGCCGGAACTAAAAAGCGTCAAAAGCGTGAAAAGTGAAAAGTAAAAATGAAAAGGGGCTAAGGTGGTCGCCCGAGCTCCCTTTTCACTTTTCACTTTTCACTTTTCACGCTTTTGATCGTCTCTACCGCCCTCCTCACCTCGTCCTCCGTGTTGTAGTAGTGCGGCGAGAGCCGCAACGCCGCACCGGCGTGCTTGTCGTCCATGTCGATCACCGCGGCGGTCCGGGTCGTCACGCTGACGTTGATGCCGCGGCGCCGGAGCTCGAGCTTGAGCTCCTGCGGGTCATGCCCCGCCAGCTCGACCGTGACGATGGCGCAGAGCTCGGCGCCCCGATCCAGCACCCGCGCTCCCGCTAGCCCGGCCAGGCGCTCCCGGGCGAGGGCCGCCAGCGCCCGGGAGCGGTCGCGCGCGGTCTCGATGCCGACGTCCAGCGCGTAACGCGCCGCGGCCCCCATGCCGAGCACCAGGGCGCAGGGGGACTCCCAGGTCTCGAAACGCCGGGCGTCAGGGGCGAGCTCGAACGCGTCGGGCGCGGTCCAGTCTGCTCCCTGCATGTCCACCAGTAACGGGTGCGCGCCCGCTTCGAGCATCCGATCCGACACATAGAGAAACCCGATGCCGCGAGGTCCCCGGAGGAACTTGCGGGCGGTGGCGGCCAGGTAGTCGCAGCGGACCTGCGAGACGTCGATCGGGATCTGGCCCACTGCCTGACAGGCATCGACCAGGTACGGCACGGCGGCCGCCTCGCAGATCGCCCCGATCGCCTCGACCGGCTGTACCAGCCCCGAATTGGTCGGCACCCAGGTCACCGCGACGAGTCGCGGGCGACGCCGGCCGATCAGACGGCGTACCGAGCCCGGATCCACCCCGCCCTCGGGCAGGTCGTCGGCTCGCACGACTTCGACGCCGCGCCGGTGAGCCAGCGACAGGAACATGATCTGCTGGGAGGCGTAATCGTTGCGCGTGGTGAGGATCTGATCGCCCGGCGCGAAATCGAACGCGGACAGCGCCTGGGTGAAGGCTATGGTCGAGTTCGGGGCCAGCGCGACGTTGCGGGCCGGAGCGCCGATAAGCCGACCCAGCGCGGCATACGCTGCCTGCACCCGATCGACCCTGGTCTCGGCAGCCTCATAGCCGCCCAGGCTGGATTCGAGCGCCAGGTGCTCTGTTATGGCATCGGCGACGACGCTCGGGACCAGCGCAGCGCCCGCGTTGTTGAGATGTATCCGCTCGGCGCAGCCGGGCGTGTCGGCGCGCCATCGGCTGAGCGCCGCCGGGTCCGCGGATTGGGGTCGGCTAGTTGGCATTGGGTATCCACGATACATTCAGCGATCCCTCATTGCCGGATGGCGGGATCACCTCCACCCCGGACCATTATGCGTCGTACGCTCGGGCTTATGCTGGCGTTTCAGGTGCTGGCCGCCTCTCTCGCGGCGCAGGATGAGGCCGCGCTTCGCGGCTATTTCGAAGGCCGAACCATTGTTGCCAAGCTGGCGATGCCCGCTGCCGAGGCGGGGGTGGATGTGTATCCGGACGCGAAGCCGGCAGTGGACTTTCCCGAGCATGCCAAGCGCCTCAAGCGATACGGCATCGCCATTCAGGCGGGGCAGCCCGCTCTCGTCACCAAGATCAGGGTAAAGGGTAAGCTGATCGAGTTTCAACTCGACGGCGGGGGGTACGGCACCTCCGGCGACCCCACGGACCCGGCGGTCGGCATCACGGCCGCTCCCAGGAGCCAACGCGAGAAGGACCTCGAAGTCGCCGTGAAGAAGGAGACGGATACATCAGCGAAAGCCCGCATGCAGCGGGAGCTCGACCAGCTGCGGTCGCAACGGGAGCGGGAGGATCGGCGCAACCGGGCGATCGCGGCCTCGGCCACCGAGCAGCGGCGGGAGTACCTGCAGCAGCGCCGGTTGCAGGGCGGCTCGCGCTTCAATCTCCGCTATCCCAAGGGCGTGCCTCCGGAAGCGCTGCAGGTCGAGTCGGTGAAGACGGGGCTGGCCGAGTTCGTCGATTTCGAGCCGATGACGGGAAGCCCCGCCGCGCCACCCGCCGACACCGCGCCACCCGCCGACACCGCGGTCGCGGCCGGGCCGACCGGCCCCCTCGCGCTCCACAAAGGGCTGCTGGCGGAGGAGGTCGACCAGCTCCTGGGCGCGCCGTTCCAGCGTACCAACCGCAAGGAGGGGACGCTGCTGGTGACCACGCGCACCTACGACACCAGGAGCGGGCGGGTGGTGGCGGAGTTTGTGGAGGGCGTGCTGTTCCGCTACACCATCACATCGCGATGAGCTTTCGGTTGCTCGCCTTTGCCGCGTCGCTCCGGCGTGGCTCGGTGAACCGGAAGCTGCTCGCACCGGCAGTCGAGATTGCTCGCGCAGCCGGCGCCGACATCGACCTGGCCGAGTTTGCCGAATTCCACATGCCGATGTTTGACGGGGACGTCCTCGACGCCCAAGGAGTCCCGCCGGGCGCGGAAGAGCTGGCCCGGCGGGTTCGCGGCGCGGATGGCCTGCTGATCGCCTCACCCGAGTACAACTACTCACTGCCGGGCACCCTCAAGAACGCGATCGACTGGGTCTCCCGGATACGGCCGGTGCCGTTCCGGGGCAAGAGTGCTTTCCTCATGGCGGCGTCCGGAGGCATGGTCGGCGGGATTCGGGGGCTGTGGCAGCTGCGGATTCCGCTCGAGGGCCTCGGAGTCGTGATCTATCCCGATATGTTCTCGCTGCCGAATGCCCGAGACGCGTTCGATGAGGGCGGAGGGCTCAAGGATCGGGAGCGCTTCGAGCGGCTGGGGAGGATGATGCGGGGATACCTGGAGATGGCGGGGAAACTTTCGGGAAAAGCGTGAACGGTGAACAGTGAAGTGAACAGGCGCCTCCGTGTTCACCGGAGCCACCTGTTCACTGTTTACTTTTCACTTTTCACGCAGTTTCTAGCTTCGCGTCCAGCTCCATCTTCACGTTGCCCTTCAACGCCTGCGACACTGGGCACCCGTCTTTAGCCGCTTCGGCTGCCTTCTGGAAGCCGGCCTGGTCGATGCCCGCGACGCGGCCGCGGGTCTCCAGCCGCATCGACGTGATCCGGAAGCCTTCGCCCACTTTGTCGATGGTGCAGGCAGCCGTCGTGCTGATCCGGGTGGCCGGTTTGCCGGCCAGCTCGAGCCCGACCGCCAACGCCATGCTGAAGCAGGCCGCGTGGGCAGCCGCAATGAGCTCTTCCGGATTGGTGCCCTTCGCTCCCTCGAAGCGGGTCGCAAACGAGTAGTCACCCTGAAACGCCCCGGAGCCGGCCTCGTAGTGTCCCTTGCCGGTCCGGAGGACACCTTCCCAGGCCGCGCTCGCCCTGCTGGTCGTTGCCATGCTGGTTCCTCCCGAAGTTGAACTGGTCCGAATCTAATGCGCGTCCCTCCCACCCCCTGGGTGGGCGGGTTAGCTTGGAGGCCGCTCGTTTGGACCCCACCCCTGGCCGGAAGGTATCCGATGTTCGGTAGCCCGTTTCGACCCGCAACTCTCGCGCTGGCGGTGTGCCTGGTAGTGGGAGGCGCACCGCGGGCGGTCGCCCAGGCCACCGCGCCGGCCCGCCCGGTGGCCGCGCCGGCCGGCTTCGTCAAGGAGTTCGGGACCATGTGGACCTTCGACGCGCCGCCGCTCGAGTACTGGAAGGCGCGCTATGGGTTTACGGCGGATCAGGCCTGGCTCGACCACGTGCGGCTCGCGTCGGTCCGGCTGCCGATATGTTCCTCGTCCTTCGTCTCCTCGGAAGGGCTGGTGATGACCAATCACCACTGCGGCCGCGACTGTATCACCGCGGTCTCGCCTCCCGACACCAGCTATCAGCAGGCGGGATTCGTCGCCCGTACCACGGCGGAGGAGAAGAAGTGCCCGGGGCTGTACGTGGACCAGCTCCAGTCGACCGAGGACGTGACCGGACGGGTCCGGGCCAAGGTGACCGCCACTGCGATTGCGGGGCAGGTGGCGCAGCGCAACGCAGCGATAGAGGAAACCGAGCACCAGTGCGAGCAGCAGACCAAGGACGTGTGCCAGGTGGTCACCTTGTACCAGGGCGGCAGTTACTCGCTGTACCGCTACAAGCGCTTCTCCGATGTGCGCCTGGTCATGGCTCCCGAGGGGACGATCAGCTTCTTCGGCGGCGATCCCGACAACTTCACCTATCCGCGCTACGATCTCGATCTCACGCTGCTCCGGGTGTACGACAACGGCGTCCCGATGAAGACCGAGCATTACTTCAAGTGGAGCGCGGCCGGCGCCAAGGAAGGCGACCTGGTCTTCGTGATCGGGAACCCCGGCTCCACCGGCAGGCTGCTGACCCTGGCGCAGATGCTCTACCTGCGCGATGTCACCTACCCCGGGCAGCTCGCCCAGCTCAAGCGGAATATCGCCATCTATCAGCAGCTCGTCGCCCAGAGTGACGAGGCCCGGCGGCGCTTTGAGAACCAGCTGTTCTACGCCCAGAACTCCTTCAAGGCGGTCACCGGATACCAGGCCGGCCTGCTGGACACCGTCATCATGGCGAGGAAGCGCAAGTTCGAGCAGGACTTCAGGGCGCGGGTGAACCACGACCCCAAGCTCCGCGTGAAGTACGGCGACGCCTGGGACCGCATCGCGCTCGCGCTCAAGGAACAGCGCACCCTGGCCGTGAGGGCCCGCTACTACAACTTCGGCGCATCGCAGCTGCTCACCATCGCGGGCTTGCTGGTGCGGCTCCCGGAAGAGTCCGCCCTCCCCGATTCGGCCCGGCTCCCGGCCTACCGCGGGGAGGCCATCAACCAACTGCGGCAGACCCTCCAGGGCGACGTGCCGATCGACAAGGAGGCCGACAAGTCGAGCCTGGCGGCCCAGCTGACGGCGGCCCGAAAGGAGCTCCCCGCGACCGATCCCTATCTCAACGCCGTGCTGCAGGGACGGAGTCCGGAAGTCGCCGCGGAAGCCCTCATCGAGAAGACCTCACTCACCGACCCGGCTGCCCGAAAGGCGCTGCTCGATGGCGGCGCCGAGGCCGTCCGGGCTTCCACCGACCCGCTCATCGCCGCGGCCCGCAGGATCGCCCCGATCTCCCGGGCGTTGGCCATGCGCGGCTTGCGGCTCGAGTCCACCGTGTCGGCTCACGCCGAACGGGTCGGCCAGGCGTTGTTTGCCGCTTATGGTACGTCACTGCCGCCGGACGCCACCTTCACGTTGCGGATCACCGATGGCGTGGTGCAGGGATACCCGATGAACGGGACCAACGCCGCCTACAAGACCACGCTCTACGGGCTCTACGCCCACTCGGCGGAGTTTGACGACCAGCCGCCGTACCAGCTGCCCGAGCGGTGGAAGGCCGCCCGCGACCGGCTCGACCTGACGACGCCCATGGACTTCGTCACCACCAACGACATCATCGGCGGCAACTCGGGCAGCCCGGTGATCAATCAGAACGCGGAAGTGGTGGGTCTCATCTTCGACGGCAACATCGAGTCGCTGCCCAACCGGTTCATCTTCACCGACGAGGTCGCGCGATCGGTGGCGGTCCACTCGCGGGGGATCACCGAGGCGTTGCGGAAAGTGTACGACGCGGGCCGGATCGCCGACGAGCTGGAGGGGAGCGCTAAGGTGAGCCAGCAGTAACTGGGAAACCACGTAAAAAGTAAAAAGTAAAAAGTGAAAAGGGGATTCCGGTGGATCATCGGAGCCCCTTTTCACTTTTTACTTTTCACTTTTCACGCAGTTGTTTCAACCACCCAACCGGTAGCTGTACCCGATCACTAGCCTGAACGGACTCGTATCGTACACCCAGGTCCACCGGAACTCGGCAAACGGCCGGCTCCGCGATTGAGCCGGCGCCAGGTTGAGCCCGAAGAAGCCGTTGTATCCGGTCTTGATCTTGTCCAGCGGCCGCACCTTGACGAATGCGGCGCCGCCGCCGGCGTAGATGCTCCGGCCCGGCCCGAATGTGATCGCTCCGTCTGCGTTGGCCTGCCACCGGAAGGGGGTCTGGTCCCCGAAGAAGTAGTCGGCGCTGGGTCGGAACTCGAACCGGTCCTGAACTCGGAGCCCGAGCTGTGCCCCCAGACTCCACGCATGGTTTTCGAAGTCGCGCCCCGCTCGGGCGCCGGCGGTAAGGGTCGGGGCTGAGCTGGCCCGGCGCTGCGCCCACGCCTCATGGGCGGGTAATGACGAGAGGGTCAGCAGGAGCACGGGGCCGAGCGTCAGGTATGAGCGCATTGAGTTCTCGTTGGGGCAAACAGCGGTGTGCGGGGGCAGGGCGCTGTGATGTTAACCGAGACGGGACATTTTGTCACGACGCTGACGGACTGTCCTTCGGCCTCGGGTCGGGTTGGCTCGACCGTATTCGTCAGGCCCGTGGCGAGCGCTCGCAACTGTTTCGCTGCAAAGCACATGCGAAGCCGCTTCGGGTTGGCGCGAGTTCTGCCTTCCGACCCGTTGCACGCCGGCACCATGCGAAGAAGCCGGCGACATGACCTCACTGTCCCCACGTCTTGCGCTACCACGGAGGAACGCATGTCCCGGAAGCTCTCGCTGATGACGATCGCTCTTTGCGCTGCCCTGATCGCGGCACCCGCTATGGCCCAGCAGCCCTCGGGCGGGAAGGACAGCACCGCAGCTCCCTCGATGGCCAAGAAGGGCCACAAGGGGCATCACAAGAAGGGCGCAGCTGCCACGAAGGACACCACGATGTCGAAGAAGGACACCACCAAGAAGTAAGAAGTGAGAGGTAAGAGGTGAGAGGGGAGCCCCGCGCAGATCGGAGCTCCCTTCTTACTTCTCACCTCTTACTTAGGTCAGCTGGGCTGAATTACTTTCACCTCTCCCAGATTCAGCTCCCTGATCCCCGCCTCGATCTTCGCGCGGTCACCCACAAGCAGCCAGATCAGCTGGCCGGGATGGACCACCTTCGCCGCCACGGCGGGAATCTGATCGATTCCCACGCTCCGCACTTTCGCGGGATAGGTATCGTAGTACCGGTCGTCGAGCCCGAAGCTCAGAATGCTGCGGATGGTGGCGTCCACCGCGCCCATGGTCTCCCACTGGCCGGGCAACGTCAGGGTGAGGCTCGACTTCGCCTTGGACAACTCGGCGGCCTCGATCGGTCGGTCCTTGAGAATCCCCTGGAGCTCCTTGGCGAGCTCGACGATCGCTTCCTTGGTCTTGTCGGTCTGGACCGGCGCATACGCGACGAACGGACGCGGCCCCCGGGCGTCGCGGATGAAGCTGCCGGCCCCGTACGCCCAGTGCTTGTCCTCCCGGAGGTTCATGTTGATCCGCGATCCGAACGTGCCCCCTAGAATGGTATTCATCGCCTCGATGGCGACCTCGTCGGGGTTGTTCTTGGGCGGGGCGACATTGCCCGCGAGGATGACGGTCTGGAGCGCACCCGGCCGATCGATCAGGTAGACCGCGGGTGTGCTCGGCAGCGGCACGTCGGCGAGGTTCTTCGGGGGGATGTCCCCCGGCTTCCAGCCGGCGAACAGCCGCTCGAGCTTGGGTCGCACTTCGGCCATGGTGGTGGCCCCTACCACGATCAGCGTCGCATGATTGGGCTTGAACCAGGTCCGGTGAAAGGCCACGACGTCGGCCCGCCCGATTTTGCCGGCGGACTCCTCGGTGCCGGTTCCGCTCCAGGGAACCGCGTAGGCGTGCCCCGGGCCGTACACCAGTGGGGGGAAGGCTCGGAGCGCCAGTGAGAACGGCTCGGCCTTTTCCCGCTGGATGGCGGCCAGCTGCTGCTTCTTGAGCCGGTCGAAATCCGCTTGAGGGAACGAGGGGTGGAGCACGACATCCGCGAAGAGATCGAGCGAGGCGTCGAGGTGCTCCCGCAGCGCCTCCAGGGCGATGCTGGAGTAGTCGAGCCGCGAAAACGTGCTCAGGTTCGCGCCGAGCCGCTGCAGCTCCTCACTGATCTCGAGCGAGGTGCGCCCTTTCGTGCCCTCGTCCAGCATGGCGAACGTCATGTTGGCGGTGCCGGGCACGCCAGACTGGTCGGCCGCGAAGCCCGCGTCCAGGAGCAGATCGAATCGCACTTGCGGGATCGAGGGCCGCTCCGCCAGCACGATCTTGAGCCCGTTCGAGAGGGTGGCCCGCTCCAGGGCGGGAAACTTCGGGTCCGGCGGCGTTCCCGGGTCCGGCAGCTTCGAGCGATCGGCGCCGGTGGTTGCCACCTGGTAGTCGGGGAAAGGATGGAGCTCGAGGGTGTAGTCCCCATCGCCGAGCCACTGCCGGGCGGCGCGCAGCAGATCGGCGGGGGTTGCCGCCGCGACCCGCTGCAGTCGGAGCTTGTACGCATCGGGTCGGCCCGCGAAGACCTCGCCCTGAGCCAGGACGTCGGACTTGCCGCCGAACCCGCCGATGCGCTCGACGCCCCGGACAAAGGCGGCGCGGAATTCGGTCTTCGCCCGCGCCAGCTCGGCCGGCGTAGGCCCGCTCCTCAGAAAACGCGCCAGCTCCTGGTTGACGGCACCTTCCACCTTGGAGAGGTCGCCGCCCGGGCGGACTGTCGCCTGGACCACGAAGAGCCCGCCGATCTCTCGCGAGTCCACCAACGTGGCTACGTCGGTCGCGATCTGCTCGTCGTAGACCAGCCGCTTGTAGAGCCGCGAGGTCTTCCCGGACGAGAGAACCTGGCCCACCAGTCGGAGATACTCGTTGTCCGCCGTGCCCCAGCCGGGGACGTTCCAGGCCCGGTATAGCCGCGCCTGCGGCACCCGATCCTGCAGCACGCCTCGTTGGCTTCCGCTGCGCTTGGCGATCCACGCGTCCTGGCGCCCCACCGGCGGCCCTGACGGGATGTCACCGAAATAGTGTTCCGCTTTGGCGCGGGCCGTCGCGCTATCCACGTCGCCGGCGATGACCAGGACCGCGTTGGCGGCGCCGTAGTAGGTCTGAAACCATTCCTTCACGTCGTCGAGCTTTGCGGCGTTGAGATCGTCCATCGACCCGATGACGGTCCAGGAGTAGGGATGGTTCGCCGGATACAGCCTTGGCGTGAGGAAGTCCCACACTTTTCCGTAGGGCTCGTTCTCTCCCTCCCGCTTCTCGTTCTGGACCACGCCGCGTTGCTCGTCCAGCTTGGCCTGGTCGATCGCGCCGAGTAAGTGCCCCATCCGGTCCGATTCCATCCAGAGGGCGAGATCCAGCGCGTTGGTGGGGACGTTCTCGAAGTAGTCGGTGCGGTCTTCGCTCGTGGTCCCGTTCTGGTCGGTGGCGCCCGCCTCCTCGAACGGGGTGAAGTACTCGCCCTTGTGGTTCTCGCTGCCGTTGAACATCAGGTGCTCGAACAGGTGGGCGAACCCGGTGCGTCCCGGCTTCTCGTTCTTGGAGCCCACGTGATACCACACGTTGACCGCCACAATGGGTGCCTTGTGGTCCTCGTGGACGATGACCGTCAGGCCGTTCTTGAGCACGAACTTCCGGAAGGGAATATCGATGGGGGCCTGGTGCGCGGCGGTCGGCACGGATCGCTGCGCCTCGAGGGTAGGCACCGCAGTCGCGACACAGGCGCCGGCCAGCACGAGCCGGCCGAAGAGCCGTGGGGGCAAGAAACCTCCTGGTATGCTTGGGGATGGTGGCTGGGACACGCCTACGGCTCGCAAGCGGGGATGGTTTCAGGAACAACAGCGTGAAAGGTGAAAAGTAAAAAGTGAAAAGGGGGACCGGCGTTCACCGGAGCTCCCTTTTCACTGTTCACTGTTCACTTTTCACGCTGTTCATGTCCGCACCGCCGGCGCATCCAGAACCTGTCTCACTTTCCGGACCAGATGGTCGAGTGAGAACGGCTTCTGCAGAAACTCCGTGCCGGGCGCGAGCACGCGGTGACGGCCGATCGCGTCGTCCACCGTGCCCGAGATGTAAATGACCTTGATCGCCGGGCGGTGGATGGCAAGTTGGGCGGCGAGCTCGCGACCGCTCGACCCCGGCAAGACCATGTCCACTATCAGCAGGTTGATGGTGCCGGGATGCCGATTGGTCAGCTGAATTGCTTCCTGCGCGTCCGGCGCGGTCAGCACGGTGAAACCCACCCGCTCGAGAACCCGGCGGCCGAGCGAGAGCACCTGTTCCTCGTCGTCCACCAGGAGAATGGTCCCTCCGCCGGGCGCATCGTCGCTCGGGGGTTCCGCGGGGGGGCCTTCGCGGGCCGGCTGCTCCACGGCGGCGAGGTACAGGGTGAACCCGGCTTCGATTCCCGGCTCCTGCTGCACCGCGAAGTACCCGCCGCTATGACGCACCACCCCGTACACGGAATCGAGGGTCGGCCCGCCGAGGGCGAGCTCCGAGTTTCGCACGACGAGCACCGCGTAGCGGCCCGGTCTCAGGCCAGGGTGGTCCGCCGCAAAGGCCGAGTCCACCCGCGCGTTCTGGGTGGCCAAGGTGAGCCGCCCCCCTGCCGGCATCCGGTCGCGCGCTTCCAGGGCGACGTCCACCACGATCTGCTCGAGCTGGGCCAGGTCCGCCAGGACCGGAGGCACGTCGGGGTCGAAATCGGTAACCACCTCGACGTGCTCACCGAGGAGGTGCCGGAGGATAGTCCGCAGGTCGTGGAGCACCGCGTTCAAGTCGAGCACCCGGGGCTGCAACACCTGCCGCCGGCTGAAGGCGAGGAGCTGATAGGTGAGCTGCGCGGCTCGTTTGGCGGCCTTCCGGATCTGCTCGACGTCCTCCCGCGCTTCGGCGCCCAGGGACTCGTTCTCGAGCAGCAGCTCGGCCGATCCCAGGATCGCCGTGAGCAGGTCGTTGAAGTCGTGCGCGATGCCGCCGGCCAGATGGACCAGCGACTCCATCCGCAACGCCCGCCGGGCCCGCTCCTCGAAGGCCCGTCGCTCGGTGAGGTCGAGGACGAACCAGACACTCTGGAGCGGCGATCGGCTGAGGATGGCCCCGCCCATCAGCACGGCGCACCGGGTGCCGTCCTTACGGATGAACTCGGTGTCGAAGGGGGGACATCCGCCGAGCTGCTGCATGTCCTCGAGCGCGCGAGCGTCGGCGTCGGCGTGCTCCGGGGGGATCAGCTCACGCCAGCGGACTCGGCCCTCGGCCAGCTCGTCCCGGGTGTAGCCCACCATACGGAGAAAGGCGTCGTTGGCTTCGGCGATGGTGTCCCCGTGGGTGACCAGGACGCCGATGATGTTCGAGTCCACCAGTCGCGCCACGCAGGCACGACTCACGCTCAACTCTTCGATCGGGGACTCGACGCCGGAGGGGCGGGTCGAATGGCTGAAGTCGTCCGTCATGCAGCTGGTACCACGGCAGGGAGGGTCATCGAGGTAATCTAGCGCGCCGCGCGGCTGGCGGTGCCCCCGGTGCGTCCGTACAATTCCGCGATGTCATTTTTGGACACCAAGCAGCAGCGGGCGTCCTGGGTCATTCTGGTCCTCGGGATCGGCCTCGCCCTGGCGTTGTGGCCGTTCCTCACCGGCCTGGTCGGCGCCCCGGTGCTGTACATCGTGTTCGCCCCGGTTCATCGAGAGCTCGCCCGCCGCATTCCGTCGCGCTTCGCGGCCGGGATCACCCTGCTTCTCGCCATGGCGCTCATCCTAGTGCCCGGCGTCGGGTTTGTCGGCCTGCTGGCGGGGGAAGCGCAGGACATGGCCCGGGGCGTCATTCGGAGTCCGCTGCTCGAGCGGGTTCGCGAGCTCAACATCGCCGGCTACGACATCGGCGCCCAGATCGAGCAGTTGGGCTCCCGCCTCGTGTCCTTCGTCGGGGCGAGCCTGCTCGGCATCGCGGGCACCGCGACCCGTCTCCTGCTGCAACTCACCGTCGCCTTCTTCGGCCTCTACTATCTGCTCGTCTCGGCCGACGACGCGTGGCGCCTGATGGCTCCGTTCATTCCCTTCTCCGAGGCGAACGCGGAGGCGCTGCGGCAGCGATTCAAGGATGTGACGACCTCGACGCTGATCGGCACGGGGGTGACGGCGGTGGTGCAGGGGACCTTCGTGGCGCTGGGATTCTGGGTCACCGGGCTGCCTAATGCCGCCTTCTGGGGCGTGGTCACGGTGCTCCTGTCGATCCTGCCAGTGGTGGGCAGCGGGCTGGTGTGGGCGCCGGGCGTGGCCGTCCTTGCGTTCGAGCATCGCTACGGTGCCGCGGTCGCCCTCACCCTCTGGGGCATCGTAGCGGTCGGCCAGGTGGACAACCTGATCCGGCCCTGGGTGTTCCGCCGCTACGCCAGCATCCATCCCTTCGTGACGATCATCGGGGCCATGGCCGGCATCAGCTACTTCGGGCTGCTCGGGCTTCTGATCGGTCCGCTCGCCATCTCGTACTTTTTCGAGCTGATCCGGATGTACCGCCAGGAGTACCTGGAGGGCCGCACCGCCAGCTGATCCGCCGTCCCGCCTTCGACCAACGCTCCCACCGTCTCTCAGGCCCTCCGGCGCTCGAGCTCGGCAGCGAGCCCGGCCCGGACCGCGTCGAACGCGGGCTCCAGCGTGTCCACCAGGCTCGGGAGCGGCTCCCACCGGCCGGCCAGCGCCGCGGCCTCGATCTGGCGCACCAGCTCCCAGACGCGGGTCGCGCCGAGGTTGCCTGAGGTCGAGATCAGACCATGGGCCCAATAGGCGACCGCATCGGCATCGCGGGCGTCCAGTGCCGCACGAATGGCGGCGACTTTGGGGGGAGCTTCTCGCAGAAACAGGTCTACCAAGTGGGCCGCGAACGGCGGCCCGCCCAGGCGCTCTAGCCTGGTGATTGCGGCGGGATCGAGATCGGATGACACGAGACCGGTCACAAGGTATGACGGTGCGCCGGGAACGCCAGAGGGGCAGGGGAAAAAGGGCGGCGAGCTCTCGCTCGCCGCCCCTCCGTACCTCAATCCCGATCGCGGTCCCGATCCCGATCCCGGTCCCGATCCCGATCCCGATCCCGATCCCGGTCTTTGTCATGCCGCTGGCGCCAATGCCAGTACGCCCGTTGCTCGTCGGCGGTTCGCCGGTCGAAGTCCCGATGATCCCTACGGGTTACGACCTCCCACCGTTGGTAGTACCACCGGTCGTCGCCGTCCCAGCGGCCATAGTCCCGATAGTACGGGTTGTAGGTCTGGTGGGTCGCGCATCCGGCGATCGCCGCCGGGCCGGCAAGGGCGGCGATGATGGCGGCCTGAAGCAATCTGGGTCGGTGCATACGGTGCTCTCCTTCTCGCGTTGACCCGGGCTACCCGCCTTGTGACCGTGGCGGAAAGCCGAGTCGGTTGTGATGCATCTCACCCGCGGCTCAACGCGCAAGAAGTGGCCCAGCGCGCCGGCATAGCCGAGGGGCGGTGAGCTCGCGCCCACCGCCCCCCTGAAACGCCCCAGCGAGGCACCGCTGGTCAGTTCAGTCGCACCAGCTCTACTCGCCGGTTCTGTGCCCGCCCGGCCTTGGTCTTGTTCGAGGCGATCGGCTTGTCGGGGCCGTAACCCTTGGCCGTCAACTGCGACGGCGACACACCGTTCTCCTCCAGGAACTTCTCGACCGTCTGGGCCCGAGCCTTCGACAGCCGCAGGTTCAGCGGGCGGCCGCCCGAGATGTCGGTATGGCCCTGTACTTCCACCCGGACGTCCGGCCGGGCCGCCAGCGACGTCGCCACGTCCTTGAGGACCAGCTTCGAGTCCTCCGTGAGGGTCGCCTTACCGACGTCGAAGTTCACGCCCTTCAAGATCACCGACTTCTTCTCGCCCTCGAACAGCACCGGGCAGCCGTTTTCGTCCACCGCCTGGCCATTGGGGGTGTTGGGGCACTTGTCGCGGCCGTCCGGTACGCCGTCGGCGTCGCTGTCGCGGGAGCATCCGCGCGCGTCCACCGGCTCGCCAGCGGGCGTGTTGGGGCATTGATCGTCTTTGTCCTTCACCCCGTCGCCGTCAGCATCACGCTGGCTGTCGGAGCAGCCATTGGCGTCCACCGCTTCGCCCTTCGGCGTGTCGGGGCACTTGTCGAGGCCGTCCTTCACGCCGTCGCCATCGGCGTCGCGCTGGCTGGCGGAGCAGCCGCTCGCGTCCACCGGCTCACCCTTGGGCGTGTCGGGGCACTTGTCGACCCCATCGGTCACGCCGTCGCCGTCGGCGTCCAGCTGGCTTCGCGAGCAGCCGTTCGCATCCACCTGCTCGCCGGCCGGGGTGTTGGGGCACTTGTCGAGATTGTCCTTGACCCCGTCGCTGTCGGTGTCCCGTTGACTCGCCGAGCAGCCGCTGGTGTCGACCTGCTCACCGCGCGGTGTGTTCGGGCAGCGGTCGAGCTTGTCCTTGACCCCGTCGCGGTCGCTGTCCGATCGGTTGTTGAGCAGGAGACCCAATCCAAGCTGGCCCCCGAAGTTTGCGTAGTTGTCCGCCCGTGCAGCCGCTGGCGAAGGGACGTAGTCAACCGTCGCCGCCAGCCGGACAAAAACGTTCTCTGACAGGCCCAGCCTGAGCCCGACCAGTCCCGTTATGCCGTTGTCGTTGAAGTGCTGATCTTTCCGAAACAGGTCGCGAACGTAGCCGGCCCCGATTTGGAACGCGCTGGCGTAATCCCCCAGCGGAATGTTGTAGGTCAGCCGGCCGCGGATCGGGATGTTGGACACCTCGTTTGCGGTCGAGATGATCTTAGTCTTGGTGTACGCCGCCTCGCCCTCGATCGCGAGATTTCGAGCGGGATAGAACGCCAGCCAACCACCACCACCGAAGTGGTGATCGAGACCCAAGGTGTCGGCAAAGAACGAGAAGCGGCCGAAGCCGCCGATCTCGAAAGCGCCGGGCGACTGGGCCATTGCCCCCGACGCCATCGAACAGAGCAGGACACCGCACGCCGCCCACATGCGAACGCTCATCCTCAAGCCTCCTCGGCAAGCCGCACCGCGTATGCGTGATTTTGATGTAGTCCGCTCGCCAAACCGGGACCGGAAAACCCCAACATAATCAAGCGGCACCCGGCGCAAAGTGTCCCCCGACCACGGGCCGTGCCGCCGCCCACCACCCCGGTGAGAGTCCCCTGAATCCGACATGATTGAACGCCCCACGCGGCGGGGACGACCGGCTCCCGGCCCGCCATCAACTCGGGATCAGCGACCGCGCTCCGGGAGGTTCGGCTTGCTCCGGGGCCCGGCTGCAATACCTTAATATTCAATCAATTCGAGGTCGCCTCCATGCCCGCCCGCTACCAGGGCTCCGCGCGCGAAACCCTCGCGCTCGATGCGTTCGTCAAGCTCAGCCGAGCGAGCAACTCGCTCGCCAACCGGCTCGCGCCCGGCCTCGGCCAGGCCGGGCTCACCGAGAGTCAGTTCGGCGTCCTCGAGGCGCTGCTGCATATCGGGCCGCTGCACCAGTGCGACCTGGCGGAGCGCATCCTCAAGAGCAGCGGCAACATGACGATGGTGATCGGGAACTTGGAGCGGCGTGGTCTGGTGCGGCGGCAGCGGTCCACCGGCGACCGGCGTTTCATCGAGGTCGAGCTGACC
>Ga0137403_10003438_pt1 | contig 19006 bp, 19 predicted proteins | sample CZOMad2_1_16fung_FD_122057 | JGI IMG/M metagenome (GOLD analysis project Ga0137403, IMG submission 122057) | Vadose zone soil fungal communities from Angelo Coast Range Reserve, California, USA - CZOMad2_1_16fungal (Hybrid Assembly) | ecosystem: Environmental > Terrestrial > Soil > Vadose zone...
ACCCGCACGCGCGCGTGAATTCATATGAGCGAAGAGAACGAAAGCCGGCCGATTGAGGCACGTACCGAAACCGAGCCCCGGCCGCAGACTGAACCGCGCCCGGATCGCGAACGGCAGCGGCGCCCTCGCCGGCGTTATCCACGACGCCGGAACTACAACTCCGATTACATGAATTCCGATCGGGAAAGTGGGTTCAACAACGACGCACCGGCAGAGTCGTCCTCCGATGTCCAAACCGACGTGGTCAGCGCTGGTGAAGGTGAAACCGGCGAGCCACGTGAACCTGAGTTCGGAGAAGGGATCATTGAAATTTCAGGAAAAGGATTCGGATTTCTTCGCGATCCGAAGCGCAATTTCGTCCAGGCGCCACAGGATATTTTTGTGACGCCGGAAATCGTGCGCCGTTTTGGATTACGCGATGGAATGTGGATTTACGGCGAGACCCGGCGGGGAAATCGTGGACCACAATTGATCAAGCTCCTGAAGATCAATGAGGACGAGCCGACGAAATACCAGGGGCTCCGTCCATTTGAAGAATTAACGACGATTAATCCGAACAAAAAGATCAAACTCGAAACGGTCCCCGACCGTTACACCACGCGGATCATGGATTTGATGACGCCGCTGGGGATGGGACAGCGCGGGCTCATCGTCGCTCCACCGCGAACTGGGAAAACGACCCTGTTGCACCACATCGCAGATGCGGTGGTCAAAAATCACCCGGAAATGAAGTTGATCATTTTGCTGGTGGACGAACGGCCGGAAGAAGTCACCGATTTCAAGCGATCGCATCCGAAATCCGAAATCATCGCCAGCTCCAACGACAGTGATATCAAGAGTCATACTCGCATCGCGCAGTTGGCGATCGAGCGGGCCAAACGTTTGGTGGAAGCAGGCAAACATGTTTTCATCCTGCTCGACTCAATCACCCGCACCGCCCGCGCCTTTAACAATGCGATGGGCGGCGGTGGACGGACCATGAGTGGCGGCATCGATGCCCGCGCCATGGAAATACCGCGCAAAATTTTCGCGGCCGCGCGCAATACCGAAGAAGCTGGTTCGCTTACCATCGTCGCGACCGCCCTTATTGAAACCGGCAGCCGCATGGACGAACTGATTTTCCAGGAATTTAAAGGCACTGGAAACATGGAAATGGTGCTGGATCGCAAGATTAGCGACCAACGCATTTATCCGGCGATCGATATTTTCCTTTCGGGCACGCGGCGCGAAGAATTGCTTTTGCAGCCGTGGGAGCTGGAAAAGGTCAATTTGATTCGGCGCGGTCTCGCCGGTCACAAACCAGGTGAAGCAATTGAGCGTCTGTTGATGTTCGTGAAAAAATTCCCGACCAACACCGAAATGCTTAAAGGCATTCCGGGATAGTGCGCCGGGCATTCTAACTAACTTCCGTTGCGCATTCGCAAGGTCATACGGCGGGTGCGACGCACAAAAAAAGGGAAGTCGGCGCCCAGTTCGAAATTAAGCACTCCGCGAATCCAAAAAGCGGTGATGGCCGCAATCGCGGCAGCGAATATCCAGTCGCCCCTGCCCGGCGAAGCGCTCGACATTGGTAGCGGCAAAGGCGAACTCATTGGTGCCATTCGCGCCCGTTTCGGGCTGCGGACCACTGCCTGTGATTATACCGATACGCTGATGAACGATTCCACTCAGCGAGTGGACATCGTTGATCTCAATGCCGGCAAATTGCCATATTCCGATGGTCGCTTTTGTCTGGTCACCTGCGTCGAAACCATCGAACACCTCGAACAAACGCGTTTTCTATTGCGCGAGATCCATCGCGTGCTCGAGCCCGGTGGCCTCGCGATTATTACCACGCCCAATATCCTGAATTTGCGTTCGCGCCTGCGCTACCTCATGACCGGTTTTTTCAATCTCTTCGGCCCACTTCCGATTGGCGATCGACGTGTTTACAATCCGGGCGGACACATCAATCCGATCAACTATTTTTATCTCGGCCATGCTTTGCGCGAAACGGGCTTCGTCGATCTCCGGCCGAGTGTCGACCATTACCAGCGCCGCTCCTGGCTGCCGTTCGTGATCCTTTTTCTGCCAATGAAAGTCGCTCGCCTCTTCTTTTGGCAACGCGAGAAGAATAAATTCCGCACCATCACTCCGGAAAATCGCGACCTGGTCGCCGCTATAAATTCGCGCGATCTTCTGCTCGGTCGTACTTTGATCACATGCGCACGCAAACCGATGTGATCGAGCCGGAATGGGAAGTCCTTCCGCCGGAAGAAAAGGACAAGCGCGCGCGCCTGGAGCCGCTTTTCCGCTGGGTCGCTGTCGTGATGGACGAGTTGATCACATTTCCAAACACGAAGTTTAAGTTTGGACTCGATCCGGTCATCGGTCTGGTTCCGGGTATTGGCGACACTGCGTCGGCTATCGTTTCTGCGCTGGTCTTGATTCAAGCCGCCCGTCGTGGTGTGCCGAAAATTCTATTGGCGCGCATGTCGCTCAATATTTTGATCAACGAGATCGTTGGGATCATTCCGGGTTTGGGCGACGCGTTTTCCTTTTGGTTCAAATCGAATAAGCGCAATTATCAGCTACTTCTCGCCCACACCGCCGCGCCACAACGCGCCCGTGCATCAGATTGGCTCTTCGTCATTGTCGTGCTCGCAGCGCTTTTTATCGTCGTGGCAACAGGAATTTTCGTTAGCCTCCTCGTCTTGCGCGCCATTGCGCAATTGCTTGGGTTGCATTGACGGTCAGCCGCCAAAATGCTTGCCGCAGATCGCGTGAATATCTGCGCGAGCGCTTTCGTAGGCCTGTTGCCAATCTTCGCGACCTTTGAATCCCATACGAATAGCGAGCTTGCGCTGCTCGATTGGGTCGGGTGGCAAAGATGATGCGCTTGTGTTGCGCCAGCGCCGCAGGACAGTTTCAAGGTGCCGCAAAAATTCATAACTGCAGCCGAGCAAGGCGGAATCCTCGGATGAAATAATGTTGGCAAGTTTGGAGATCGCCAGCCGCACCGAAGTTTCGCGCACGTCGTGTCGCATCTGCAGCGCCTGAACGAGAAACTCGGCCTCGACGATTCCTCCAATGCCGGTCTTGAAATCGAGCATGTCGTTACCACTACCCCGTTCCGCGCGGACGCGGCGTAACATAGCGTCGATCTTGTCGAACAGATCCGGATTGCGGCCTGCGATGGACCAGGCCGCATGCGCGATTGCGCGAAAAGTTTCCTGGTTCGGACCGGTTACCGGCCGGGCGCGAGTGAGCGCCTGAATCTCCCAAAACTGCGCACGATCGCGATAGTAGGCCTGGAAGGCCTCGAGCGAGCCGACGAGCGGCCCTTTTTCCCCTTCCGGACGCAAGCGCGCATCAACCGATGCGATGACACCTTCGGCACTTGGGATTGAAAGAACGGTGATGAGATTTTGTGCCGCGCGAAAATCATCGCCGACAAACATGAGATCGAGATCAGAGGCATAGGTCAGCTCGCGGCCCCCGAATTTTCCCATCGCGATGATCGTCAGATTGTTCGCGCCCACAATTGCAGCAGCGGCGAGAAGACAAGCTTCAGCGAGGCCTGTAATTTCCTGCCACAGATCTGGCAGAGGGCAGAGCCCTAAGACATCGCGCATAGTCGTGCGCAGCAACTGCGTTTGCCGATAAACCCGAATGGAATCGAGATCGCCGCGTTCGACCAAAGGATGAAGCGAGGCAGTATGTTCTGACAGCGACAAGGAATGGTTGAGGGTGGCGCTGCGAGTGATTTCCTCGAGCAGATGAGGATGACGAATCAGAACATTGGTCGCAAAGAAACTGGCATCAAATGTTCGCACCAGCAGCTCGAGAAGTTTGGGATTGGTCGCGAGCAATTCGAAAAGCAGGCTGCGCAAACCGAAGGCTTCGACGAAACGGACAATGGCGACGAGAGTAGCATCGGGATCGGCGCACTGCGCCAGTTGCTCAAGCAAAAGCGGGCGAAGTTTGCGAAAAATCTGCCGGGTACGGGGGGCAACGTGAAAGGAAACGGAACCCTGTGCTAATTCGCTGAGCGCCCGCGTGGCGCGTGGCGGATCGGCAAAAATATCGAGATTGACCGCTGGCGCGGCGGTGCCGGAAGCGATGAGATGATGAAAAATTTCGCGGACGCGTTCATTGCTCGTCTGCAACTCGGCCAACAATGCCGCAGCGGAATCAAAGCCCAGGCTGCGTGCGAGGCGCTCGCGCTTCTCGGGATCTTCAGGAATGGAATGCGTTTGCCGTTCCGCTTCTATCTGCAAGCGATGTTCAATGCGCCGCAGAAAACGATACGATTCATCGAGAGCGCGCACTTCTGAGGAGGGCAGCAATTCAAGCTGGGCGATAGCGCGCAATGCCTTCAGTGTTCCCTGCTCCTGCAAAAAAGCGTGTTTCGCACCGTGAATGAATTGGAGAGTTTGGACAACAAACTCGATCTCACGAATTCCGCCGGCGCCGAGTTTGACGTCCAATTCATCCGCCGGCACTTCGCGTTCAATCCGACGTTTGATGGCGGCAATTTCGTCGAGTAGCTCCGGGGTGGGGTTTTTCGGAAAAATGAAAGGCTGATGTTGCCGCGAGAATTCGTAGGCCAGCTCTTTGCTTCCGCAAACGTGGCGCGCTTTGATCAAGGCGAGCCGCTCCCACGTTTCGCCGAAGCCGGCATAGTAATTTTCCATGCTTTCAAGCGAACGGGCGAGTGGACCGGCTGAGCCCTCCGGCCGCAATCGCAGATCGATTCGGAACAGATTCGGTTCGCCGCCGGAGAACGATTTTACAATCTGTTCTGCCAGCCGGTTGTGCCATTCGTGATTCGTGAATCGCCCCTGACCTTCTTCGCCATAGAGGAAAATGAGGTCGATGTCGGAGCTGTGATTCAATTCCCGGCCGCCAAGCTTGCCCATGCCCAGAATGGTGAATTCAGTGCCGGGCGCGCCTGCGCGCGCGCGCAAGCGTGTGTCGCATTCTTCGTAAACGGTGGCGAGGCAAACTCCAGCCAAGCATGATAGTTCGGCCGTCGTGTCCTCCAGTGCCGACGCCTCGGCCACTTCGCGCAAAGCGATGCGTGTCATTTCGCGCGCTTTCCACAAACGTAAAGGGCGAAAATTCTCAGCTGCAATTGATTCCGAGTTGCCGTGCAATTCGGCCAGCATTCGCCGAGGCCCGCGGTCAGACATTGAAATTTCGGGGCGCGCCAGCCAGCGAAGCAGCCCCGGGTCGCGCTGCAATCGTTCCGCGCAAATCTGCGAAACCGCCAGAAGATGAATGAGCGCCTCTTCGCCGAGAGGGAAATCGTGCAAGAAATCTGGAAGCGAACCGTCCCAACCAGACGTAATTTCGCTCAGCGCCTTTTCAACCTGGACCGGATTGAGCGATCCCTCGGCCTTCGATTTTATCCAGCGCGCTTGCGAGCTCATCGCGCCTTTGAATTAACACGAAAGCGAGATCAGGGCTCGGTTTGCGAGAGCATTTTTTCCCGCGCCTGTTCGAGCAGTCGGCGCTCGCGCCGGCTCAAGCTTGCCAGACCGCGGCGAGAAATCTTTTCGAGCAAGGGATCTACTTCCTCAGCAACAAATTGATCGGCACTCAGGGAGCGGAGCCGGGCCGCTTCGACCCGGCGCTTACGCAGCATTCGTTGAAGAAGTGAGGTGCGTCCAAATCCGAGAAGATGGGCATAAAACCAACCCGCAACGGCACCACCGAGAAAAGCACTGTGACCGACACTGCCGGTGCGATCGAAAAGCAAGAGGGCAATGGCAGCGAACAGTGCAATCTGGCCGACTCGACGCATCTTTAACCGAACCGGCACCATGAACAGAAGCAGGGCTGTCATCTCCAATTCGGGCAAGATGGTGGCGTAGGCTACGAAAATGGCGGCGACGCCTCCCCCGGCCGCGAACAACACACAATCGCTCGGCATGAGAAAGAGATGACCGAGTTCGCCACTAAACGCGCCAAAGAGATAGAGGAAAAGAAATTGCCGCTGGCCGATGATCGCCTCCACATCGCGCCCGATAAAATAAAGGACCAGCATGCTGGCAATGAAATGCCAGACGTTGTTATAGAGGAGCGGGGCGGTAAAAAATTGCCAGGCATAAGCGTCCGAAATACCGCGGTCGCTAAGCCCGAGATATTCGAGAACGAATCCGCGATTCCAGGAGGTGAGGACAACCTGAACGATGAAGGCCGCGGCGTTCAGGCCCAGCAAGCAAAAGAAAACTATGCGCTGCGGGGGCGCCCATGAGCGCGTGAAACGCGACGCCTTTCGCCCTGATAGCCGCATACATTAAGTTTATCGCACTCGTCGAACGCTGTCGACGGGTGATTCGCCGCGAAGCGAAATTAGCCTGGCGCCAGCACCCGGAGACCCCGTTCCCGCACCCGAAACTCTACCGGGCAGGTCCCGATCACCTCGCCGTCGACCTCGACTGGCACGTTTTCCTCGGAGGAAACCCGCAAGCGTTTGGTCTGAAAATAATCCAGCTCCGGCATGTTGATGGAGGAGCTGAAAATCACCTCTTGCAGATAACGAATAATCTCGAGATAACCGATTCGCTTAAATACGACGACATCGAGCAAACCGTCGTCGATGAGGGCCCGTTTGAAGAACGGGAATGGTCCACCGTAAAGGCGACCATTTCCGATGAGGACGAAGGAGCCTTCCGTGGTCTTCGCCCCTTTCGACTCAATTACGAGGTGCGGGGGCGGTCGGGAGGCGATCTGCGCCGCCGAAATGAGATAGCTGAGCGGGCCAAAGCTGCGTTTAAAGGCGACGCTGGTTTCCTTCACCGCCTGGGCGTCGAGCCCGATGCCGGCGAGTTGTACGAAATGTTTTCCATTCGCACTGGGCAAATCAATCGCGCGGGTGTGTCCATCGCAAATAATCTGCCAGCATTGATTCAGGTCGCCGGAAGGCAAACCAAGTTCGGTGGCAAAGACATTGACCGTGCCGATCGGTAATAAACCGAGTGCAGCCGATGTTCCGGCGAGACCATTTACGACTTCGTTGATCGTTCCGTCCCCGCCGGCCGCCACAATTCTCTGGTACCCTTCCCGTGCCGCCTTGCGGGCGAGCGATTCCGCTTCGCCAATGCGTGAGGTCGAACGCAAGGCGGCTCCCCGCGCTACCTTTTCCACGCGCGAGCGCCAATGACCGGCCCGCTCGCTACGGGCTGCCGGATTTAGAATAACAAGGGTATCCTGCACGAATGATTTACTGCGATGACGCGCTGGGTAATGTTTTTTGAATGTTCCGCCTCAGGCGAACCATCGGATGGCTGTTCCTGGTCGTGGTCGCGATTTTTCTGGTATCGCTGCTGGGGGCAAACCTCTATGTGCAATCGCAGGCAACACAAGAGCGGATTCAGCAGGAACTCAGCCAACGTCTTAAGATGCCGTTGCAAATTCAGCGCATCAGCGTCACGCCATGGGGCGGACTAAAACTTAGCGGAATCACCATTCCGCAAAGCAACAATGCCCACGATCCGCCGTTTCTCCAAGCCAAGCACTTTCAACTTCGCGTCCGTTTGGGTTCGATTTTCTGGCGACCGCTGGTAATTAAAGAGATCGCGCTGATAGCGCCGACAGTGATTTGGCCGCAAAACGAATCTGGAGAATGGCGAGTGCCGATGGCTGAGAGGCCCTCCGAAGCTCAGACGCAAGCCGAGGAAGAGCCGACGGTTTCAACCCCGGAAAACTTGCCGGAAGGCACGCCGCCTCAAAAGGAATCGAAGAAAACCAAACCCGTTGTGGTCGAAAGCACACCGGCCGGGCCGCAAATCAAAAAGATACGGTTGAGCGATGGCAGTTTCCATTTCCTGGATCATGAAAAGCGAAACATTGCGCTGTTCGACGGCGTCCAATTTTCCTCCTCCATGCGAGACGTAGATTCGATTCGGGGCCACGTCCGCATCGACAAAATCGTTCTCCGCGATCGCGTTTTTCTTTCCGAGTTGCGTTCGCCCATTCGTTACGATCCGAGCGAGCTTGAGCTCTCCGGGATTAGCGCGCAAATCGCGAAAGGACAATTGACCGGCGATTTTTCAATGGAACCGCAGGCGGAAGATTCCCCCTTCACCGTGCACGCCAGTTTTCGTCGGGTACAGGCGGATGAATTAGTGGCTGAAGCGGGCGGTTCCCGGGACATGATCCGCGGGGTTTTGGAAGGGACGTTCGATGCGACCGGAAAGACCGCCGAGCCCGATGCTCTGACCGGTTCTGGCACCATCCTCTTGCAAAACGGTCATGTGCAACAGTTCGCCGTGCTCGCTGCGCTCGGGCAATTGCTGCAAATCGAGGAACTGATGCAGCTCGATCTCGAACAAGCCGAAGCAAAGTATCGTCTCGCTGGCAACACCGTTCTGGTTGATGAGTTGCTCTTGCGTTCGCCTAATTTGCGCCTTACCGCCACTGGCTCCGTTTCATTGCGAGGCAAACTCGCACTGGATTCTGTTCTAGCGATCAATGAAAAAATCCGGAGCCAATTGTTTCGCGGAATTCGCGAAAATTTTGTTCCGACATCCGAGCCCGGCGAGTACGCGCTCCAGTTCCATGTCGGCGGCACAGTAGACAAACCGAAAACCGACTTGATGGAGCGCGCCGTCGGAGCCGATCTCAAAGATCTCGGCGGTGTCATCGACGCACTTCTCGGTCACGGGAAAGGCAAAAAAAAGAAAAATGCGGAGTCACCCACACCGTCGGCCCCGCCCAAGCCGTGAGAGTAATTGCAGGCACGGCTGGCGGCTTGCAATTGAAAGTCCCGCGCAGCGGTGTGCGCCCAACGATGGATCGCGTAAAGGCGGCAATCTTTTCGAGCCTGGGCGAGAAAGTGATTGGAGCACGCGTGTTGGATCTTTTTGCCGGTGCCGGCGGGCTCGGCATCGAAGCAATGAGTCGCGGCGCGGCTTCCGCGGTCTTTGTTGAATCAAATCCAAACGCGGCGCGAATCGTCGAACGCAATCTTGCCATTGCCGGCCTGGATGGTCGCGTGCGGATGCGGGATGCGTTTGCGTATTTGAAGGACGCGGCCGGACCGTTTGATATTATTTTTGCGGATCCGCCTTATGAAGCCGTGCCCGGAGCAAAGGCCTTAACGGATCAGCTGCTAAACCATCCGAAAATACCTCTTCTTCTTGCTCCTGACGGTTTGTTCGTGCTGGAGAAACGACCGGGGGAGCGCCTGCCAGAACATCCACACTGGAAAATAGTGCGAGCGCGACGCTATGGCGCGACCGAAGTAATTTTCGCGGAGCATCAGAGATGATTCGACTCATCTACAATCTGCTATGGCCACTTGGTCTGCTGCTGTTCCTGCCTTCCTATCTCGCAAAAATGTTCCGCCGCGGCGGCTACCGAAAGGACTTCGGGCAACGACTCGGTTTTTACTCAAGCGAGTGGCGTCGGCGATTGCACGGAAAAAGCCCGACGTGGATTCATGCCGTTAGCGTCGGTGAAGTCGTAATCGCGTTAAAACTGGCGGAACAATTGCGCGCGCTTCGACCGGATCTGAAGTGCGTTCTCACCACCACGACAACAACCGGCCATGCTCTGGCGCAAAAGTCTGCCCCCAGTTGGATGGATGTTCTCTACGCGCCGCTTGATTTTTGGCCAGTCATGCGTCGGGCGTTTCGCGCAATTGCCCCGCAACGTATCATTCTGATCGAAGCCGAAGCGTGGCCAAACCTGGTGGCAGAAGCGACGCGCCGGAAAATTCCACTCGCATTGGCGAATGCGCGCTTATCTCCACGTTCAGAACGAAGGTTTCGGCGCTTCAAGGTTTTTGTCGGCCCAATTTTTCGACGGCTCAATCTTATTTGCGTGCCAACACCCGAAGATGCCGAGCGCTGGAAAAATCTCGGCGCTAAGACCTCCCAAATTCATGCCGTTGGTAATATTAAGTACGATGTTTTCAATCAGCCCATTTTGTCCGATGTGGCGCAACGATTTCGGGAAACGGGAATTGATGCGGCTCGGCCAATTCTCTTTGGGGGTAGCACCCATCGGGGCGAGGAACAGATTCTGGTTGACGTTTTTTGCGGGCTCCGACCGGAATTTCCCGATTTGTTTTTGATTCTGGCGCCGCGTCATGTTGAGCGGGCAAACGAAATCGAAGCTGAATTGCGTAAACGCGATCTGCGATCGATCCGGCAAACTGCTGCCGGAAGCCGGACGCAGGAATTTGACTGCCTGCTTATCGATACAACCGGCGAACTGCCGGGCTGGTACAACATTGCGACGATTGTTTTTATCGGGAAAAGTCTGACAGCACATGGCGGTCAAAACCCGGTCGAAGCGATCAGTGCGCGAAAGCCGGTAATTTTTGGGCCACACATGGAAAATTTCGCAAGCCTGGCAAAGCAGCTCATCGCGGGAGGTGGCGCCCTGATTGTCCAAAATTCAGAGGAGTTACTCGAGAACTCGCGTCGTTTATTGAGTCGCCCCGCGGAGCGAGAAAAGCTGGCAAACAACGCTCTTCGCGTAATTCAACCGCATAGAGAAGCGGCTGCCCGAACGGCAGTATTCATGGAAAAACTTTCTTCGAGCCAGCCAGGCTGAGGTTCTGTGGGTAATAGGATTGACCGCGACAAACGCAGCTTGCAAGCCCTGGCGTCGCCTCGATATTTGGCGCTCGCTGACCCTATCGTCCAGTGGCCTAGGACACCGCCCTTTCACGGCGGTAACACGGGTTCGAATCCCGTTAGGGTCGCTTCCCTCGTATAAGCTGCGGTATATGCAATTCGCATAACGGTTTCACATAACATCGCTGCCTACATTCGCCTGTGTGCATGTATGTTGAGAAACATTCCGGAGACGTGATCGGGCTGGGCAACGAACACCGATGCCCTCAGTGATCGCAATCGATAACGTCAATGAATGCCGCCCGAGTTCTACTTATTGTTCTTCGTCCAGGTTTGTAAGTCCTGGCGCACCCTGCGCCTTCACTTGAACGACGGCATGATTCGTGAGCACGCTAAGGATTAATGATCCCTGGGTAGACGGCGCCTCGTTCAATCCGAATGTTCGGCGCGCAATCGTATCGATCTTCTCAAATTGCGCACTGCGGGTGAGAATTTCGTCAGGGCACATCGCCTCTATGTGGCCGACGACGCGCTCACTCACACCGGCAATGCGCTCACGGTAGCGTTCTCCACGCTCTTGCATCACTGCCGCGATTGATTGCATTGGCGTGATTGCATTTGATTGCGTCAAAGCAGCGGCCTGTTTTGCTGCTTCAATTTGCTGGGTCCACCTTTCACGTTTCGCGCGGGCCAGCACGGTTCCCTCGGGCACATTCATTTTGCGCGCTATTTCCCTCAGGCCAATCCCGGCAGCGTAAGTTGCTTTGATCTGCTGCCAGGCTTCGTTCGAGATTTCTCGCCGCACAATAGCTTCGTACCACAATTGTCTCGTCGCGTCACACACCAGCTTCCCATTTTCATCAACTTCGCCTCGCGCGCCCGATAGTTGTATCAAAACGAAAACGCTCCGAGCTCAAGAAAATGCGTTTTCAACATCGACCCTTTTCCTCGAACGGAATCACTCAACACCGAATCGTCTGCGTTAAATACTCGGATTTCTCCACGTCCAAATTTTGCGCGGCCTTTCGCCTAATCGAATTGGGCTAGAAGTGTCGCGTGAGTTTAGATGAATGACCAGTGGTCGATCACTGAGAAGACGCGACGTTTTCTAGGTTCGGCGATTGATCGGCAAATAGCTTACCCGTAGGACCCACAGCTTTTCCTTTAGGTTCGTTAAAGCCTGCCGGATAAAGATACAAGCCGCGCTCTTTACCCTTATCTTCCTCGACCGCAATGCGATGGTCCCGCGCATAAACATCGTGGCGAATGCCTGTCACTTGCCAGGATATCTCCGTGCCGGGTGTGCCGCCCGCTACTTTAAAATGATTATCGGTCATCTTCTGCGCGACATAGAGATTGGGTGCCGGTGCGCCGATAGCGGTAAGCTGGTAACGGAAATCCTGATTCAGGGCGCTGAAATAATCTGGCATGGGCACCACCGCCTCGCCCTTTTCATCCAGGGTCACGGTGCCGTCATAGATGTTCTTCATGTCGGGTGACTCAACAAAGGAGTGGTAGAGGTACTTGTTAGCCGGATCCAGGGGGTGATCGATCTTGAACGAGCCGCTACTCTTAGTGAGATTGCCATTTATTTGAACGTTGCCGCCGAACAAACCGGCGATGGTATTTCCGGTTGTCGGAGCGGCATAAATTCCAACACTCCCGCGCGCTATGACCCCATAGGACCCGGCTTCACCGAACACGCCGACACCGTTCGCCATGCCGTGCACGCCAGTGCCGTTGGTTGACCTCCCGAAAACCCCATCGCTGCTTCCGCTGTCGCCCCACACGCCGACCCCGGTACTGCTGTTGCCGTAGACGCCCGAGCCGCCGCTGTTGCCTTGGCCAAACACGCCAAGAATCCCATTGCCATAAACCGCCGTCCCGCCTGGACTGCTTCCTTCGACACCATTGCCTGCGCTACTTTGCCCGAACACTCCGACGCCACCGCTGCCTGTCGCGTTACCATACACGCCACGACCAGTTGAGGTGCTACCAAACACGCCTGTATCGGAGGGCGAGCTTCCCCAAACACCGTTTCCGACAGAGCCCGTGCAGATGCCTTGAACACCCGTCCGACTACTCTTTCCGATGACTCCGAAGCCGCCCGTGCTCATCCCCTGCACGCCTGCTCCCGACCCTGTATTGTTGCCGAGGATCATTGGGTTCGTCGCACTTCCTTGCACGGTAAGTTTGGAGGACGGAGTCGCGATACCGATGCCGATCTTGCTACTACTTTCGGTAATGATAGAGTTGCCAATGCTATTGGTGCCGGTGAATTTCGCGATCCTCCCGGTTGTGCCCTGGCCCGTAATAGTGCCGACAGCTTCTATCTGCACCGCCTCAACTGTCGCCGCTTGAGCATTTGTATTCTCCGCCGGAGCCTGAGCAGCTAAAGGTAATGCTGAAATAAAAGCCAATACGATCATGGCTAGGCCACTACGAAATGTTTGCTCAGATATAGGTGAGTTAATTTTGAAGCTGTTCATGATGAATCTCCGGTTCAATGTTAGATATTAGTGGAGCTGGCGCCTTTGTTGTTTAGGGGCGCGCCCCGTTGCGATCTTCTACTTGACTAGATTACGGCGGGTCAAGCCAAATCGACCTGTCGGCAGCTCATCGGTTGTTTTGATTGAAGTCAATCACGGATTCCAGTGATCCGTCTTGATTAAGCACCCGAATTTCTCCGCGTCCAAATTTCGCGCGCGCTTTCGCGTAACCGATAGCATCCTCTTTCGCACCCTCTCCAATCCAGTACGGCCCAACGCCCAGCCCTTCAAAACACTGCCAGCCCCCTCGGTATGGCCGAATCTCGATGATCGTTTGAGGCTGTTGCACGGGATTAGCTGATTCTGGCATCATGCCGCCAATGAAACACTGGGAGACCGTCGCTGACAGGCTCGGTGCTGCTGGCTGGTCGTGGGGCTATTGCAGCGCCATTACCCGAGATGGCTGGCGTTGGATTGTTGACGCACACGGTCATGGCAAACGCTACATCGTTCATTCTGACGAACCGCTGATTGCCTTTCTGGAATTGGAGCGATAGTGCTGTAGTGTTTTTTTCCATCCGAAGTGTAGGATTTCGCTCGACAATGGCACGCGATCGTGTCAAAAGGCGGCCTTAATTAAGACCTAGATTGGGCCGGGACGTTTTCGGGATGATGTGAACAACCGGCATTGCGGATACAAGGTAGCAGACCTAAAAGGTGCCATTGAGCGGTTCGTTCGTCCCGACATGCTAAGCGGCCAAGCGTCACAAGCCGTTGAGACCGAAGTAGAACTATATTTTTAGACTGTGACACATTCACACCGTAAGCGTCACACCAACTGTCAGAGAAGGGCGGCCAAGCGTGGTAGAAATCTCCGGACAGACATGACGTGTTGTGACACACATAGTGACGGACATGTCACAAAGGAAGCGTCACGATAATGGCGACTTACAAAATCTTTGACGCTCTTACGCTTAGAACTTTCGTCGCGAGGCGCCGCAAGCGCAACAAATCAATCCGTCAAATCGCCGCCAATTTGCACTCGGTGACTTATGGGCCACAGCCGATTGTCGATCTGAGGAACAAGATCGTTCTTCTATGGAGTGCAAAAGCAGGTTCCGTTTTCGCGATCAAATGGATGTTTAAGCATATGGGACTGCTTGAAGAAGCCCTGGCCTTTCACCCATGGATTCACTGTTACCGGATGAAAGTTTTCTGTGTTAGTGATCGATATAAAGCGGCGGTAGAAGACTTCTTTCAGTCACCATTGTCGTATCGCGTTATCAAGTTTGTGCGATCGCCATTTAAGCGCGCTGTAAGTTCGTATGTACATGTCTTACAAAATGCTGAAAGGAACTCGGATTTGGTCAAAACTCTCGTTGGAGCCGAGCAGAAGTTCACATTTTCATTCGATCAGTTCGTTGGCTATCTCGGCACTATTGATTTGAGAAATAGCGACGTTCACTATCGAACTCAAACACATCAACTGGAGCGTGAGTTGTCACCGGGATCGGTGTTTCTATTAAATCTGGACCATTCAATGGAGTCGTTACCGAAGCTCGAAAGTTATCTGGGCTTGCCGCAGACAGATCCACAACAATACCGGATATCATCTCATCACGCTACTCGCTCCCTAGGCGCTCCCGCGCAATTTATTGGCGATCAACTCTTCGAGTTTTCCGATCGTGGCCAGGCTTCGGTTCCAGACTACCGTAGCTTCTATAACCGTGACCTGGAGCAGCGCGTTTACCATCTGTATGCAGAGGATTTTCTTCGCTATGGATTTTCGACAGTTATAAATAGGCGAGATCCGTAAAGCTTTGGTTTAAATAGCCGGCGAAAAAACAAAACTTGGCAAAAGCCAAGGTGATTGCGGAGATACCTAAAAGCAAAGCCGACGAGCCGGAATATTTCATTAACCTCGGCCACTTCGAATCGAAGATTACTTTTTATTCCGCAAGAAAACCCCAGTGGCAACCGCAATCGCTCCGACTGTAAACCAATTCAGGCCAGCCCAAGTGTTGCGATCCAAATGGACGCGGAAAACTGGATTGTATAACGCGGCCAACACCCCAAAAATCCAAGCCCAAGTCACGCGATTCAAGGTGAACCTGTGAAGTACTGGGAGGTGATCGCGGATCGGTTACACGCAGAGGGCTGGCCGTGGGGTTATTGCAGCGCCGTTACCCGAGACGGCTGGCGTTGGATCCTTGATGCCATCGCGGAGACGGGCGCCGCTACATCGTTCAGTCTGATGAGCTGTTGAGCGCCTTTCTTGAGCTGGAGCGGGTGACAATCGGGCAGTACGAGCCCCGCAGATTAGGCTGAAGTGTGTTCGATCTGTGCGGTCTAGGTCTCGAAATGATACGAAGTCTTGAAAATGATCTTTGCGTTTTTCTCCGTCACAATTGAAAAGGTGACAGTCCCCCGGTCACCCGACAAGGGAGTTGCTCTTCCAAGCACCACATGCGTTGTGCCGTCTTCGCGCGTAACGGCCTTGCCGGTAAAATCAGTCACTCGTCCAGACTGGAGCCTCCGAACGAAATCCTCGGATGCGCCCAAAACCAGACTGCCGGTCTCGCTCTTAAAGAAATAGGGCCTTACCTTAAGTTGATAGTCGCCGATATAATTACCACCCCGACGGGTAAGCGGACTGACGATCAAGGTAGCTTTCCCCAAGCGGACTGAAGTGGAGCTGGGGTCAATAAACAGTTTACGCGTGACTGGGTTTGATGTCCCAGTCGTCGACTTGGACCTTTCCGCATGGATGCAGTTTGTTGAACCCAGTACTAGAAAAACGGAAAGGGTAATCGTCAGCTTCATGATTGGAGAGAAGATCGGCGCGGAAAGACTTAATTCCTTCTTGGACCTTGGCCCCATGACCGTAGATTCGATGCGCTGAGACCCGCGGGCTGCGACGATTCCAACTACCGCTGGTCACCGCTTGCATTCGCAACAACTATCGCGCGCTCAAGGATCGCTTTTTATAAAGCGAGGGCGACAGCTACCCTCGAAGAATGAGAACGGCTCCAAATAAGGAGTCGCTGGAGCCGGCCCGCCCACAGATCGGAAAAGCGGGAGTAAATGTAGAAGATCAGGATACACATGGGATTCTATTTGGTTAATTGTTGGTTATCACGTTCTGGCCTCATATGAACACATTGCGCGCCAACTTTCATGAATCCGGAATTCTACAATCCGATTTTTTATCCTGCAACGCAAGCCGCTCGAGGTAAGCAAAATACAAATCATAGCAAAAACGTTGTATCGGCCCCGCAGAAAAGAGTCGTTGCGTTTCATGGACTATTTATGATCCAATTGGCCTAAAAATGAGACATGTTCTGACGCACTTTTAACCGCGAATTAAGCCCTGCTGCGTTGATGAGCGTTGGCGAGGCGGTAGGCGCGCTTGCGCGCGCGCGGGGCAGTGGGCAATTTTCGGACAGATTCGGACACGAGAACTGCATTATTCTGGCAATTCATGCAAACCCTCAACTCTCCATTAGAGCAGTTAACACGTTGATAACGGCAGCTTCCGCACGAATCGGGCAATGCCGCGAAATGCGCGAAGTGGATCCGAATCCCGTTAGGGTCGCTTCCCTCGTGAACGAGCGCGTTTACTCACATGCAATCAATCGCTGGGCACGAGCGGCGTTCGGGCACTTCCTTCACATTGACGCGATTGCGACACTTCTGAATCATACAAGAGGCAAGCGAGAGGTTTACGTTAAACAGCACCCGCAGGTGGTGCTCCCAATCCGAATTTCGTATCAGCTATCCAGCCAGAATTTATCGTGAACTTAAAACCATCACTCTCCTGGCTCCTTTTGATCGTGCCGATCGCAATCGTATTGCGGTTCTGGCCGGGTGCGGAGAATTCCACGGCGCTTTTCATTTGCTCGGCCATCGGCATTATTCCGCTGGCGGGATTGATGGGGCGCGCGACCGAGGTATTGGCCGCGCGAATGGGCGAAGGAGCCGGGGGGTTATTGAATGCCACGTTCGGGAACGCGGCGGAACTCATCATTGCTGTGATTGCGCTCTCGAAAGGCCTGAGCGGCGTGGTCAAAGCGTCGATTGCCGGCTCGATCATCGGCAACATTCTGCTTGTGCTCGGACTGTCGATCTTGTGCGGCGGGACAAAGTACAGCGAGCAGCGGTTTAATCGGACTGGCGCGCGCACCTCGACGATTTCCCTGTCTCTGGCGGCGATCGCGCTGATCATACCGACGGTATTTCACATGACTGCAGAGCGCAGCCCAAGTGGTTGGAGTCCCATAATGGAGCAGCGGCTTTCCCTGGCGATCGCCCTGGTGCTTTTTATCACCTACTTTTGCGTGCTCGGTTTTTCGCTCAAGACACACCGGCATTTATTTCAAGGCACTGAAAGCGAGCTGGAGGAAAAAGACGCGTCTTGGTCGCGCGGCAAAGCGATTATGGTCCTGCTCGTTGCCACTGGATTCGTGGCGTTGCTTTCGGAATTTTTGGTCGGCACGATCGAGAGCATACGTGCGACATTCGGGATCACCGAGACTTTCGTCGGCATCATCGTCGTCGCGATCATCGGCAACGCCGCCGAGCACTCGACTGCTATTCTCATGGCTTTGAAAAACAAAATGGATCTGAGTGTTGGAATTGCGATCGGATCGAGCTTGCAGATCGCACTCTTTGTCGCGCCGCTGCTGCTATTCGTCTCCTATTTGCTGGGCAAGCCGATGAACCTTGAGTTTTCGCGGCCGGAAGTCTTCGCCGTAGTCGCTTCGGTTTACATCCTGTTTCAAATCAGCGGCGACGGCGAAACCAACTGGATCGAAGGTGTCCAGCTTCTCTCAGTTTATGTCATCCTCGGCATTTTGTTTTTTTATCTACCGGAAGCTGTCGCGCACTAGCTCGCGGAAGCGAGCGCAAATCGGCGCGATTTCGGCAAGAGCGTTACTCGGCCACGTTGCAACTAGCCGCTCTTTGTATCACGCATTTTGCGGCTTAATCGCGTAACAACGCGAAACACCAAGAGAGGTTCCTGATTCGTTCGGGGTCGCTTCTTTTCCTGTTTACGGGGAACGGCTGGCGACGATCAACCCGGCAAGGAGAAAGACCATTGCCGCTGAAAACAGACAGTAGCGGCAGAACGCGTGAAGAATGAATGCCTGGGTGTAGAGCAGCCAAAGCGTAACTGCGAACATCGACCACACCGTAAAAAGCAGGAAACGGCGGACTCGGGCGTAACCAAAGGCGGCGAGAATCGCGAAACTGAAAACACTGAAATAGGCGACGGCCCCGACCAGGGCGAGCGGAACTCCGCCGATGCGGGCATACGGGCTACCCAGCACCTTAAAACAATCGGAAGATCCACCGCAGACCATGGTCTCGCCGGTCAAGGCCTGGACCGCTAGATAGGTTGCATCGGCGAGCCCGGCTAACGAGATTAATGCAACTATCGAGTAGATTACGATTTGAGAACGCGGTATGGCGATGGTATCGCCTGCTGACTTTGAAATCGCGCGTTTGTTTTTCATTTCAAGAGCCGTTGTCTCTGTCCTTTACCGCGGAATCGATCGCAGCGCGTAAGGCGACCGGATTCAGTGAGGTGGGAGGGACCGACTGGTTATTGATGAAGATCGTCGGAGTATTCTTAACTCCGAGCTCCTCGCCTCGTTTCCGGTCGGACTCAACTTTGGCTTTCACCTGTTCGCCCTCCGCGTCCTTTTTGAAGCGCTCGAGGTTTAGTCCGATCATCCCGGCGTAGGAATCAAACAGCGGCTGCACATCCTTGGTTTTGGCCCAGACCGCCTGCTCGCGATAAAGCAAGTCGTGCATTTCCCAGAAGCGTCCCTGCAGACCTGCCGCTTCAGCGGCATAGGCAGCCTCGTGGGCATGCTCATGAATGGTAAAAGGGAAATTGCGGAAGATGACACGTAAACTCGAGGCGTAATCACGCTCAAT
>Ga0137403_10003439_pt1 | contig 19000 bp, 16 predicted proteins | sample CZOMad2_1_16fung_FD_122057 | JGI IMG/M metagenome (GOLD analysis project Ga0137403, IMG submission 122057) | Vadose zone soil fungal communities from Angelo Coast Range Reserve, California, USA - CZOMad2_1_16fungal (Hybrid Assembly) | ecosystem: Environmental > Terrestrial > Soil > Vadose zone...
GTATTTGCAGGCGCACGGCGTTCTCGTTGAAGGCGATGAACTTACCGATGCTGAGGTTCTGCTTGATCCAGCGGAACAGGAGCTCGATCTGCCAGCGCGCCTTGTAGGAGGCGGCAAGCTCAGTGGCGCTGCGGGTTTGATCATTGGTGAGGATGTCGAAGGCCTTGCCGGTGTCGGGCTTGATGGTGATGCGGCGCAGGAAGATTGGCAGCTTGGAATCGCCTTTGCTGGCGAGCGTCACCTCGCGGTCGGCCTTGACGGTGAAGCCGTCGCCCCTGGTGTCTGCGAGCGGACGCAGGCGCATGGTCTTCCAGCTCATGTTGATCTTGGGCCGGGTGATGAAGAACGCCCCCGCTTGGTCGATGGCAGTCCACCAGCCGAAATGGCAGTAGGCCTTGTCGAACACGTAAATGACGCCCGCCTCGATCGGCAGTGGGCGGGAGAAGGCGATATCATTGACATTGGCAGGGGTGATCTCGAGCGCAAGCGGACAGGCGCTGGCGAGATCGTGCAGGATGTGCAGCTTGAGCCCGTGAATGCGGCCATTGGAGGCGGCGCAATCGAACAGCCGGCTGAGCGGTACCGGGGTCGAATCGATGAGTTGCAGGATGGCCTTGCCTTCCTTGCGCGCGTTACGTCCGAGACCGCTGGAGAGTGCGGTGAACAACTGTCCAAAGATTGCCGCCGGGCGGCGCGCATTGGCATCGGCAAGGGTGGACCTCGCCACCCGTCCACAGCCCAGATGATAGTGATGGTTGGATTGGGCGTTGAAGGAAGTCTCTGCGCAGTTGGCGCTCATTGCAGCAAAAAGCCGCGCAGCCGATCCCCTGCAGCTTGCATATGCGATCGTTTGCGCGATGAGCTACCGGGAAACTTCCAAGAGAACGCCAACCGAACTAGAAATCATTCGCTCTGCAGTTCGAGTATTCTTCGAGAGCCAGCTCCCAAACGGAGGTTGGCCTCCGAGCCGTCCACTTTTTCATTACCCAGATAGTGGTAGCGCATATTGCTTTGACTATGAAACGCTGGCGCAATTGCTCCTATGCGCGGAACTGCAAGGAAGCCTCCTCCAATATCTGCCGCAAATCGGTAAAGCGACATCCGCACTGGACGAAACGAAGTTTGATTTTGGAAACGGGACGTACGGCTGGGCTTCTAACCAGACAACTCAACTTCCCGGACCGGAATCTTGGGCGACAGGTTCAGTCTACCTCTTTCTCTACGCACTCGACAGGCTTCTGGCCGAAGCAATTAGAAGAGCGATAGCGGCAGAGCTTGAAGTCCCATACACGGGCGTTCGTACTTCAAAAAAGGATTTTGCGAATTTTGCTCCCAAGTTCCTTGATTGTCCGTGGTCGGCGACGAGTAACGCCAATAAAACATTAAAGCCAAAGATATTCGAGTTGCTGGTTCAGCCTCTTGCAAAAAATGCTTTGGTTGTGGGTCAGGGACAGAAGCTGCCACCCGATGCGCACGTTTCAGCAATTTTCTTTGGACCGCCAGGCACATCCAAGACAGAGATTGTTGATCAAATTGCAGACTTCGTTGGATGGCCGGCGGTCGTCGTAGACCCGTCATATTTCGTCAAAGCGGGACTTGACCAGATTCAAGCTCAGGCAAACCGAATCTTTCGGATGCTTGCCGCGGCAGAGGAGCTCGTCGTCCTGTTTGACGAATTCGACGAGATGGTGAGAAACCGTGTCGAGTCGGAGGAATTGCTTTCTCGCTTCCTGACAACCGCGATGCTCCCAAAACTGGCGAGAATTAATAAAGAACGGCGTATCCTCTTTGTCGTAGCTACGAACTATATCGACTCCTTCGACGTAGCAATCAGTCGACCGGGACGCTTCGACCTAGTGCTCCAAATGATGCCTCCGCTTGCCAGTGCAAAGCTTGCGAGATGGCCTGACGAGTTGGGTAAGCTCCAGCGACTAGTAGTCGATGCCAATTTTCAATTACACCTCGCAGACCTAACATACCTTGAAACCAAAGCGCTCGCGGACGGAATCCGGAGCATAGGGGATCAAGACAATGTCCAAGCACAAGCACTCTGGGACAACACGTTGATTGATTGCATCTTGAACAAGAGAAATGACCGCCCACCGCGTGGATTTCAAAATCAGAGAGTCTCTACGGCACGAACATCATCTCATGATAGCGATGATCGTGAACAAACGACCCAAGAGCCAGCAGTGGGAGAATCGACAGAAAAGCAGGCCGGTGTTGAACAAGAGGCCGAGACCATACAAACCTGGAAAGCTACGTCTGGGCGCGAAGTGAAATTCATCCGCCCGCGGTTGTAGATCGAAACGGGCTAGGCTCGCCGGGGGGAAAGCCGGGCGTTCTCCACATCAAAGCCAGACTGCAGAGCAATGTCGTGCTGCTGTTCGCCCATTTGTATCGCATATTACTCCTCAATTGCTGGCAAGATCATTCTGTGGTGCGCTTCTCGCCCAATGCCGGAGCCCTCGGGTTAGGCAGCTAAGGAAGGGTCTCATGTCTCTGCAGAAATTCAAGGTCCTGACGTTCGACGTCGTTGGCACGCTGATCGACTTCGAGCGCGGGATGATCGAGTACATCCGCGGGGTCGTGCCAGACGCGGCGGCGCGGGTCGGCGACGATGCGATCCTCGATGCGTACCGGCACGTCCGCGCCGCGCCGTCCGCGGAGTGGTACCCGGACGATCTCGTGCGCGTCTATGGCGACATGGCGCGCGAGCTGAAGCTGCCGGCGAAGGCGGGCGCGGCCGAGGGCTTTCCCGACTCGGTGAAGCAGTGGCCGGCGTTTCCCGACTCGGCTGCGGCGCTGAAGCGGTTGCGGGTGCGCTATCGGCTGGTCGCCATGACCAATGCCCGGCGCTGGGCGCTCGCGCATATGGCGCATACCCTCGGTGAGCCGTTCGACGACACGGTCACCGTCGACGACGTCCGCTTCGAGAAGCCCGATCCGCAGTTCTTCGCCTTCGCGCGCGGCCGGCTGAGCGCCGCGGGCCATGTGCTCGAAGACATTCTGCATGTGGCGCAGAGCCAGTATCACGATATCGGCGTGGCCCGGAAGCTCGGCTACAGCGTGTGCTGGATAGAAAGGCGGAAGGGGTTGAAGGGCTTCGGCGGGACCAAGGAGGCCCCGATCACCAAGCCCGACTATCACTTCGCCACGCTCGCCGAACTGGCCGATGCGGTGGACGCGGAAGGACGCTGACGGAGGAGCGCTGACCATGCGAACCGGCGGGTGCCAGTGCGGCGAACTGCGCTATGAGAGCGCGGGCGAACCGCTCGCGCTCTATGTCTGCCATTGCCGGGAATGCCAGAGGCAATCGGCCTCCGCCTTCGGCATGTCGCTGCAGGTCCCCAGCGCCGGCCTGCGGGTGACGCAGGGCCATCCCAAATTCTGGAGTCGTCCGGCCGACAGCGGGCGGCGGGTGAAGTGCGTCTTCTGCCCGCATTGCGGCTCGCGCCTCTGGCATGAGCGCGATGGTCCGGCGGAGACGCTTACCATCAAGGCGGGGTCGCTCGACGAGCCGGTCGACTTCTCGACGGCGATCCATATCTGGACGTCGCGCAAGCTGCCGGGGATGGTGATCCCGGCCGACGCGCAGCAGTTCCTGCAGGAGCCGGATTGAGGCGGATTGAAACAGGGCCAGAGTGGCTGAGTTCGTGATCGTCCGCATCATGTGAGGTCTTGGCCGCATTTCCTCCGGATTGTCACCCCCGCGAAAGCGGGGGTCCAGGGCAGGCAGCGTTGCGGTCGCCCTGGATTCCCGCTTTCGCGGGAATGACAACTGAAGTGTAACACGATGTCCGGTGCAGCGAAGCGCCGCTACCCCAGATACTGCGCGACGGTCTTCAGGAAGTTCGGCGTCGAGATGGGCTTGGCGAGGTAGGCGGCGCAGCCGCCTTCGCGCATCCGCTCCTCGTCGCCCTTGAGGGCGAAGGCGGTGACGGCGATGATGGGGATGTCCTTCAGCTTCTCGTCGTCCTTGATCGACTTCGCGACCACCAGGCCGGAGACGCCGGGCAGCTGGATATCCATGATGATCAGGTCCGGATGGTGCTCGCGCGCCAGCCGCAGGCCCTCCATGCCGTCGCGCGCCTGCAGCACGTTGTAGCCGCGCGTCTCCAGCAGGGCGTGGAAGAGCTTCATATTGAGGTCGTTGTCCTCGACGATGAGGATCGTCTTGGCCGTCGTCGCCTGTCCGTTGGGCTGACTCACGGCTGCCGCACCATTTTGCTTGCTCACATGTCCTCTCAGGCCTGTTTCGGCTGTTTACCACCCACGACCGGCGGGTTGCCCGGGAAATGCCGGGACGGCCTTGTCGCAATCCCCGAGGGTACCAGCCATTTAGTTAAAAAATGCCATAAGTCTCGCGAAGTTGATGGACGGGTAAGCGTGGTTAACGAGTCGCTCGCTCCTCCGTTTGTGCTCGCCTTCCCTTGCGTGTCACCCCCGCGAAAGCGGGGGTCCAGGGCAAGCGACGGAGCTGTCGCCCTGGATTCCCGCTTTCGCGGGAATGACACGGAGTGGGTGATTGGTCGGAGGCAGCGAAGGTTCGAATTGGTCGTCTCCGGCTGAGTTTGTCACTAACCATGCGACCTGTTCACGCGGAGAAGGCGCGGAGACGCGGAGGCCTTCACAAAATGAACTTGCTCAAATCGACGTTCTTGGCCAGGGGCGCTACGCGCTCCTGGACGTATTTGGCGTCGATGGTGATGGTGGCGCCGGCGCGGTCGGTGGCGGTGAAGCTGATGTCTTCCAGCAGGCGCTCCATCACGGTGTGGAGGCGGCGGGCGCCGATGTTCTCGACCGATGAATTGATCTCGGCGGCGAGGTCGGCGAGGGCGTCGATGGAGTCGTCGGCGAATTCGAGGGTGACGTCCTCGGTCTTCAGTAGCGCCTTGTACTGCTTGATCAGGCTGGCTTCGGGCTCGGTCAGGATGCGCTTCAAGTCGTCGCGCGAGAGCGCGCTGAGCTCGACGCGGATGGGCAGGCGGCCCTGCAGCTCCGGCAGGAGGTCGGCGGGCTTGGCCATGTGGAAGGCGCCCGACGCGATGAACAGGATGTGGTCGGTCTTCACGCTGCCATGCTTGGTGGCGACGGTGGTGCCCTCGATCAGCGGCAGCAGGTCGCGCTGCACGCCCTCGCGGCTGACGTCGGCGCCCAGGCGATGTTCGCTGCGGCCGCAGATCTTGTCGATCTCGTCGAGGAAGACGATGCCGTTCTGCTCGACGGCTTCCAGCGCTTCCGACTTCACCTTCTCGGGGTCGAGCAGCTTGTCGCTCTCCTCGTCGATCAGCACGCCGTAGGAATCGGCCACGTTCATGCGCCGCGGCTTGGTGCGGCCGCCGAAGGCCTGGCCCAGGATCTCGTTCAGGTTGATCATGCCCATGCTGGCGCCGGGCATGCCCGGTATCTCGAAGGTCGGCAGCGAACTGTTGCCGGAATCCTTCACGCTCAGCTCGATCTCGCGGTCGTTGAGCTCACCCGCGCGCAGCATGCGCCGGAACTTGACGCGGGTGTCGGCGCTGGCGGCCTCGCCGACGAGGGCATCGAGCACGCGTTCCTCGGCGGCGATCTCGGCCTTGGCCTGGACCTGGCGGCGCAGGCGCTCGCGCGTCGTGTTGAGGGCGATCTCCACGAGGTCGCGCACGATCTGCTCGACGTCGCGGCCGACATAGCCGACTTCCGTGAACTTCGTCGCCTCGACCTTGATGAAGGGCGCCTGCGCGAGCTTGGCCAGCCGGCGCGCGATCTCGGTCTTGCCGACGCCGGTGGGGCCGATCATCAGGATGTTCTTCGGCAGCACCTCCTCGCGCAGCTCCTCCGACAGCTGCTGGCGGCGCCAGCGGTTGCGGAGCGCGATGGCGACGGCGCGCTTGGCGTCATGCTGGCCCACGATATAGCGGTCGAGCTCGGAGACGATCTCGCGCGGGCTGAAGCTGGCCGCGGTCTCCTTGTGCGGCGGCCGCGCGGCGGGCTGCGGGTTGTCGTTCATAGACTCTCGAGCACGATGTTGCGGTTGGTGTAGATGCAGATGTCGGCGGCGATTTCCATGGCCTTGCGGGCGATGTCCTCGGCCGAGAGGGCTTCGCTGTCGATGAGGGCGCGCGCGGCGGCGAGCGCGAAGCTGCCGCCGGAGCCGATGCCGATGAGGCCGTCCTCGGGCTCCAGCACGTCGCCGGTGCCCGTGAGCACCAGGCTGACCTGCTTGTCGGCCACCGCCATCATGGCCTCGAGCCGGCGCAGGTAGCGGTCGGTGCGCCAGTCCTTGGCCAGCTCGACGCAGGCGCGCGCCAGCTGGTTCGGGTGCTGCTCGAGCTTGGCCTCCAGCCGCTCGAAGAGGGCGAAGGCGTCGGCGGTGGCGCCGGCGAAACCGGCGATCACGTTGCCCTTGCCGACCCGGCGCACCTTCCGGGCGTTGGATTTGATGACGGTGTTACCGAGCGTGACCTGGCCGTCGCCGGCCACCACCACCTGCTCGCCCTTGCGGACGCAGAGGATGGTGGTGCCGTGCCATTGGGGGGGATCATCGCGGGACATACGATCATCCAGATAAGCCGCCGGGGGCGGTGCTGCAAGCGCAGAAGGTTCACCACGAAGGCACAAAGGGCACAAAGAAGGAAAGGATTTGGTCACGCGGAGCCGCGGAGGACGCGGAGAAGAACGGATGCGCGGCCGAGTGCTTTTTCTTCTCCGCGTCCTCCGCGGCTCCGCGTGACAATTCTCTTTTTCGTCTCGTTTGTGTCTGAGAGGAAACTGGCACCTTCAGAAGTCTTTCGGGCGTCACCCCGGCGAAAGCCGGGGTCCATAAACTCCGGTCTCTGGAATATGGACCCCGACTTTCGTCGGGGTGACACGGGAGAAGGCGCGGCGTCGAAGCTCCCCTACAATCTCTTCGCCGATCCTGGTACAAGGCGGGGTACCTTCCGAAGCGATCCACGGGCGGACCATGAGCGTGACCACGGTCGAGCGGCTGCGGGAGTTTCGTGGCAACGATCTGCAGGATCTCTGCGAGGCCGCCGAGGAAGGCATCAAGGCCGGCGGCGGTTTCGGCTGGCTGAAGCCGCCGCACCGGCCGGTGATGGAATCCTATTGGCGCGGGGTGGCGCTGATTCCCGAACGCATGCTGTTCGTGGGACGGCTCGACGGCGTCATCGCCGGTACCGCCCAGCTGACCCGGCCGGCGAAGAACAACGAGGCACAGGCGCGCACCGCCCACATGTCCACGCATTTCGTGGCGCCGTGGGCGCGCGGCCATGGGTTGGCGCGCGGCATCGTGCTGGCGGTCGAGGAGGCGGCGCGGACGGCCAACGCCCTGATCCTCAATCTGGACGTGCGGGCGACCCAGGAAGCGGCCATCCAGCTCTATCAATCCCTCGGCTACCAGCATTGGGGCACCCATCCCCACTATGCCCGGGTCGGCGAGGAGTGGGTGGCCGGCTTCTATTTCTGGAAGGATTTGGGGGCCACAACGCCGTGATGATCAACTAATCGCTATGGATTTGTGACGCGTCCCGCTATATCTGGTGGGTATCCGCACGCGGGGGCATATCCGGGGGATCATGGCCACGACCGCGAAGAAGGCTTTGGACGGCACGGTCCTCGACCGCCTCTATAAGGTGATCGAGAGCCGGCGGGGTGCCGACCCCGCGGTTTCCAACACGGCGCGGCTGTTCGCCAAGGGGACCGAGAAGATCGCCCAGAAGGTGGGCGAGGAGGCGGTCGAGACCGTGATCGAAGGCGTGCGCGGCCGCAAGAAGGATCTGGCGCTGGAGAGCGCCGATCTGCTCTATCATCTGCTGGTCCTGTGGGCCGACCGCAGCCTGAAACCGGATGCCGTGTGGGCCGCCCTGGCGGCGCGCGAGGGCATTTCCGGCGTGGCCGCCAAGAAGGGCCGCAAGGCCGACGACTGAGCCGATGATGACTGAGCCGACCGGAGCGGCGACCGATGAGCTACGACCCGAACAACGTCTTCGCCAAGATCCTGCGCGGCGAGATCCCCTGCAAGAAGGTGCATGAGGACGCCCACACCCTGGCCTTCCACGACATCAACCCGCAGGCCAAGGTCCATGTGCTGGTGATCCCGAAGAAGCCGTACGAATCGATGGACGATTTCTCGGCCAACGCCAGCGAGGCCGAGATCGCCGCCCTCGTCCGCGCCGTCGGGCTGGTGGCGCGCCAGATCGGCGTCGCCGACTCGGGCTATCGGATCCTCGCCAACTCCGGCCGGCACTCGCACCAGGAAGTGCCGCACCTGCACATCCACATCTTCGGCGGCCAGCCCCTCGGCCGCATGATCCAGCCGCCGAAGTAGGTCGGAGAAGGAAGGATTGAAACCGCAGATGAACGCAGATGAACGCCGATAAGAATCCCTGCGCGCCTGCGGCGCGCGATCAACTCATCTGCGTTCATCCCTTCTGATCTGCGTCGATCTGCGTTCCCCTTCTTCTTTCTTCACCGCACGACGCGGAGCTTGGAGAGGGAGGCGAGGCGCTCGAGGGCGGCGCGGCCGGCGGTGCGCAGCTCGATGGCGTCCATCGTGGTGTCGGCGAGATCGGCGAGCGCGCGCCACTGGACGAGATCGAATTCCGCGCGCGCGGCGGTGTCGAGGATGCAGAGCGCGCCCAGCTTGTAGCCGTCGCGCGAGACCAGCGGCGCGCTGGCGTAGAAGCGGATATGCGGCGGTCCCGTGACGAGCGGGACGCTGGCGAAGCGGACATCGGCGCGGGCGTCCTTGATGATGCGCACGCAATCCTCGCGCGGCGTGTGGGCCATGAAGTCCCACTCCGGCGGGATCTTCAGGAAGTCGAGGCTGTAGCGCGACTGCATCCAGGCGCGCGCCTCCTCGAACAGCGAGATCGTCGCGATCGGGACGGCGAAGATGCCGGTCGCGATGCGGGCGATCCGATCGAAGACCTCGGCGAGCGGCGTCTCCAATATCTCGGAACGGGACAGCGCTTCCAGATGCTGGGCTTCCGGCGGCATCGGGGCGGGCTCTTTCTCCAGGTCGGCACCTCTCGCTTACGCGGCCATGGCCTCGCGGGGCTGCGGCAGGCGGACGGTCACGGTGGTGCCGTTGTTGAGCTTGCTTTCGAGGTGGATCGAACCGTTGTGCAGCTCCGCCAGCAGGCGCACCAGCGGCAGGCCGAGGCCGGTGCCGGCGTATTTGCGGTTGAGCGCGCCGTCGACCTGGCCGAACGCCGCCATCGCCTTGGCGATGTCCTTCTCGGCGATGCCGATGCCGGTGTCGATCACCTTCAGCACGAAGTCGCCGTTGGGATCGCGGGCGGCGGCGACGCGCACCTCGCCGCCCGCCGGCGTGAACTTCACGGCGTTCGACAGCAGGTTGATGAGGATCTGCTTGATGGCGCGCGAATCCGCGATCAGCGGCGGCAGGTCGGTCGGCACGTCCGTGCGGAGTGCCAGCTTGCCGGCGTTGGCGCGGTCGCTGACGAGACGCAGGCAGGAGCGCACGACATCCGACACCTGCATCTTCTCCTTGTGCAGCTCGAACTTGCCGGCCTCGATCTTCGAGAGGTCGAGGATGTCGTTGATGATCTTCAGCAGATGCACGCCGCTGTCATGAATGTCCTTGGCGTACTCCTTGTATTGCAGCTTGCCGAGCGGGCCGAACATCTCGCGCTGCATCACCTCGGAGAAGCCGATGACGGCGTTCAAGGGCGTGCGCAGCTCGTGGCTGACGTTGGCGAGGAACTCCGACTTCGAGCGGTTGGCGAACTCGGCCTGCTCCTTGGCGGCGCGCAGGGCCTCCTCGGCCATGATCCGATCGGTGATGTCGAAATGCATGACGACGACGCCGCGCGGCTCGGTCCTGGAGACCGGCGTGGCCACGAACTTGAACCAGCGCGGCTCGCGGTTGACGAGGCGCAGATATTCGCGCGCGAACATCGGGGAATCGCCGGCCAGCACGGCGCGCAGGCCGGCGCTCACCGCCGGCGCCTCGTCGGCGAACATGCCGTCGGGGTCCTCGACGCTGTCGAAATAGCTGCGGCCGAGGCCGGCGAGATCGTCGACGTCGGCAGGCCCGGCGGCGTCGCGCCACATGCGGTTGACCGACACGATGATGCCGTCGGCATCGAGCAGGGCGACGTGGGCCGGCAATGAATCGAGCGTCGCCGCATGGGTCTCGGCAAGCGCGCGCAGCTCGCTCTCGCTGCGCCGCAACGCCTCCTCGGCGCGCACCCGGTCGGTGACATCGGTCTGGATGCCGACGAAATGGACGAGCTGCTTGTTTTCGTCGAACACCGGGTTGATGGAAAGCTCGTTCCAGAAGGTGCGGCCGTCCTTGCGATAGTTGCGGATGGTGACGGTGACCGGCTTGCGCTGCCCGATCGCCTTGCGCAGGCGGTCGATCGTCTGCAGGTCGGTGTCACGGCCCTGCAACATGCGGCAGCTCTTGCCGAGCGTCTCCTCCGGCGCGTAGCCGGTGATGCGCGAGAAGGCCGGGTTGACGAACACGATGGGATTGCCGGGCAGATTGGGGTCGGTGATGAGCACGCCGTTGGAGGTCGACGACACCGCGGCGGCGAGCGAGGCATTGCGGTGCTCCAACTCGGCGAAGCGGGCCTCGCCGGCGACCGCGTCGCTGATGTCGGAGAAGGTCGTGCTGTAGCCGCCGCCGGGCATGGGATTGAGGCGGGCGCGCAGGGTGCGGGCACCCCGCTTGGTCTCGGCGCGGGCGCTGCCCGGGGGCGGGCTGGCCATGACGCCGCCCGGGAGCCAATCGGGCTCGCCGGCGCGCGGTTTCATGTCGTCGCCGAGCAATTGCGCCAGGTCGCTCCACGCCATGCCCAGCTGCAGCCGCTCGGGCGGCAGCTCGAACAGCTCGACGAAGCGGCGGTTCCAGGCGATCAGGCGACGGTTGCGGTCGACCACGCTGAGGCCGTGGCTCAGGCTGTCGAGCGTGGCCTGCAGCAGCAACGAGTTCTTCTCGAGAGCGCCTTCGCGCATCTTGCTGGCGGTGATGTCGGTCATCACCACGACGATGCCGCCGTCCTCGGTGCGCCGTTCGGCGATCTGCAGCCAGCTGCCGTTGGCGCGATGGGTCTCGATCAGCGCGGGCGGATTGCGGTGCAGTTCGAGCCGATGCGCAATCCAGCGCTCGGCGTCGCCGGCATCCTCGGCCAGCGGCACGTTGCTGAGGCTGGCCCGCAGCAGCTCCTCGAAGCTGACGCCGGGAACCACATGCGAGGCGATCGGCGCCAGGATCTCGCGATAGCGGTGGTTGCACATCACCAGCCGATCGTCGGCGTCATAAAGGGCGAAGCCCTCGGACATGCTTTCCGCGGCGTCGAGGAAGCGCGCCTCGGAGCGGCGGATGCGGCGGTCGGCCTCGACCTCGTCGCTGATGTCGGCGGCGATGCCGCGATAGCCGAGGAACTGGCGGTCGATCGTGAATACCGGCTGCCCGCTGAAGCGCATGCGATGCACGCGCCCGCCGGCGGCGACGAAATCGAAGATGAAATCGCGGAACGGGCGGCGGTTCTGGAGATCGTCGAGATGCCGGCTCCAGGACTGCTCGTCCGTCACCAGCCGTCCCAGCTCGCTCGAGCGCTTGCCGATGATCTTCTTCGGCTCGATGCCCGTGAGCTCGCCGAAGCGGGCGGAGACGTAGCTGAAGCGCAGGTCGGCGCCCATCTCCCAGACCCAGTCGGAGGCGGCTTCGGCGATGTCGCGGAAGCGCTCCTCGCTGCGCCGCAATGCCTCGACGGCCAGCTTCTGCCGCTGCTCGTTCGACAGCAGCATGGCGAGGATCAGGAACCCGACGGGATAGTAGATGAAGAGCGGCGTCAGCAGACGCAGGGCGGTATGCTGGTCCAGTCCGGCCAGGATCAGGGGCCAGGGCAGGTTGATGATGGTGAGCAGCAGGCCCACGGCCAGGAACTCGCCGGGGCTGCCGATGCGCGCCCGCCGCCACCAGCGCAGGTAGAGCGCGGTTCCCAGCAAGGCGGCCGCCGTGACGACGGCGATCATGCTCAGAATGTCCGGCGCCCCCATCAGGATCCGGTAGGCGACGACGGCGATGGCGCAGACGAGCGCGGTCCAGGGGCCGCCGAAGGCGCCGGCGGCCAGCACGATCAGGTTGCGGCAGTCGACGCTCTGCCCGGCCGCGATCTCGATCGGCCAGCGCATGCCGAGGATGGCCATGTTGCCGAACAACAGACCCGCCGCCACGGCCCCGAAGTGCCCGGCGCGCCGCAGCAGCGGCAGCCCGATCAGGCTGTAGAGCAACGCCAGGGCCAGGAGCAGGGCGAAGTTCTCGCCGAACTCGGGAATCAGCCCCAGGAGATCGTCATACGCCATGCCGCCTGACCTTCCGTCACTCCGCGCCCGGGGGCGACCGAACCGGCCCCGCCCGATGGTTTACGGCGCGTTAAGCAAAGGATGGCGCAGGCGAGGTAAAAATCTGGTTAACGAGAGCCGGAAATGTGAATGGCAACCGCAGCATACGGCGGGTGACTGAAGGTTGCTTCGCAAGAGCTGGCAGGCCGCCGCCGGAGCGGAATTTATGCTTAATTTGCCGCGGTTTGGACGAGGGGTGAGCGCGTCTCGAAGGATTTCGTACCGGTTTAGTTCCGGAGCGAGCGAGAAAACTGCGACTTCCGGACGCTGGCGCCAGGGCGGGGGATCAGGCGTAGTTGACGTAGATGGTCTTCTTCTGGAAGTAGCCGTCGAGCCCGTATTTGCCGTCCTCGCCGCCGACGCCGCTGTGGCGCAGGCCGGCGTGATGGGCGTGCACGGCGTCGCCGCCGGCGCGGTTGACGTAGATCTCGCCGAATTTCAGCTCGCGAACCAGCCGCATGAGGCGGCGCAGGTCCTTGGTGAAGACGTAGGCGGACAGGCCGTAGCTCGATTCGTTGGCGAGCCGCAGGCCTTCGTCGAAATCGGTCACGGTCAGCACGGGGACGACGGGGCCGAAGATCTCCTGCTGCATGATGGGCATGCGGTTGTCGATCGCCGTCAGCACGGTCGGCTCGTACCAGTGGCCGCGCGCGAAGGGACCCTCGCGCAGACGCTGCCCGCCGACGAGAATCTTGGCGCCGGCCTTGGTGGCCGCCTCGACCATGCGTTCGACCTTGGCAAGCTCGGCGGCGCTGAACTTGGGTCCGACGTCGACCGCCTCCAGCGGGTTGCCGACCTTGAGCTTGGATACGGCGGTGGAGAAGCGGTCGAGGAACTCGCCGGCGATGCGCTCATGCACATACATGCGCTCGTTGCAGATGCAGATCTGGCCGCAGTTCTCGAAGCGCGAGGCGACCGCGGCCTTGACGGCGGCGCCGATGTCGGCGTCCTCGGCGACGATGAACGGCGCCTTGCCGCCGAGTTCGAGGCGCAGGATCTTCAGGTCGTCGGCGGCGCTGCGGAAGATCTCCTTGCCGGCGCGCACGCTGCCGGTGAGCGTGATCAGGCGCGGGATCGGATGCGTCACGAGGGCGGTGCCGAGCCCGTCACCGGTGCCGCTGATGACGTTGACGACGCCGGGCGGGAAATCGGCCTGCACGGCGAGCTGCGCGATCTCGAAGGCCGAGAGCGGCGTGCCTTCGTGGGACTTGAGGACGATCGTGTTGCCGGCGATGAGGGCCGGCCCCATCTTGCGCGTGGTGAGCGCCGCCGGGTAGTTCCAGGCCGTGAGCCCGACCACCACGCCATGGGCGACGCGCTCGATCCACACCTGCTCGTCCGGATTGTCGGAGGGCAGGATGTCGCCGGTGATGCGGCGGGCTTCCTCGGCGGCATAGGTCAGGTAGAGTGCGGTGCCGTCGATCTCGCCGCGCGCCTCGGCGAGCGGCTTGCCTTGCTCGGCTACCACGACGCGGGCGAGGCGCTCGCGATTCTCCAGGATCAGCTGGGCCAGGCGATGCAGCAGCCGGCCGCGCTCGACCGGCGGCAGCGCTTCCCAGGCCGGCTGGGCATAGCGTGCGACCGTCAAGGCGCGGTCGGCATCGTCGGCCGTGCCCTTCGGCACGGTCGCGATGATTTCCTGCGTCGCCGGGTTCTCGACCTCGATGAACTCCTTGCCGGTCGAGTCCGCCCACTGGCCATTGATGAAGTGGCGGTAGCGGGGGACGCCGGCGACGAGGTCTTTCATGACGGGCATGGGCGAGACACCTTTCGGGAGCGAGGAATGCGCTTTCATCCACCGGGCTGATAGCCGAGCTGCATCGGCAGCCAGAGAACGATCTGCGGCAGCGCCAGCATCAGCAGGAGCGCGGCAACGAGGGCAACGATGAAGATCCAGATATGCCGGTACATCGAGGTCAGGGGAATCCCGGTAATCCCCGTGACCACGAACAGCAGCTCGCTATAGGGCGGCGTGATCATGCCGATCATCAGGTTGACGATGGTGGTGACGCCGAAATGCACGCTGTCGATGCCGAGGGCGCGGATCGTCGGCATGGCGATGGGCACGATCACCAGCAGCATCAGCAGCGTGTCGAGGAAGCAGCCGAGCACCAGGAACAACAGATTGATGATGAGCAGGAACTCGAAGGGCGAGACCTGCAGCGAGGCGATCCAGGCGCCGATCTTGTCGCCGATCTGCTCGCTGGCGACCACGTAGTTGAAGAGGAGCGCACCGGCCACGACCAGCGCGACCACGGCCGTCGAGCGCGACGCGCCGATGAAGATCTGCGCGAGCTCGCGCAGGCCGACCGCCCGATACAGGCCGCAGGCCAGCAGGAGCGCATAGGCGGCCGCCACGGCTGCCGCCTCGGTCGGAGTCACCGCGCCCGAATAGATGCCGCCGAGGAGGATCACCGGCAGCATCAGGGGCGGCAGGGACGCCTTCAGGATCGGCGCGATCTCGGCAAGTTTCGGCGGCGGCTCCACCGGCAGGTCGTCGCGGCGCGCGACCATCGCGATGGTGATCATGAGCGACACGCCCATGAGGATGCCGGGCAGGACGCCGCCGAGGAAGAGATACCCAACAGACGTGTTGGCGACCATGGCGTAGAGCACCATGGGTATCGAGGGCGGGATGATCGGACCGATGGTGGAGGCCGCGGCCGTGATGGCGCCGGCGAAGCCCGGCCGGTAGCGGCCGTCCTTCAGCATCATCTCGATCATCAGCTTGCCCGGCCCGGCGGCGTCGGCGATGGCGCTGCCGCTCATGCCGGAGAAGATCATGCTGGCGACGACCGTGACGTGGGCGAGCCCGCCGCGCACGCGGCCGACGCAGAGGCTGGCGAACTTCAAGAGGCGCTCGCTGATGGTGCCGGCATTCATTATGTCGGCGGCGACGATGAAGAGCGGCACCGCCAGCAGGACGAAGCTCTTGAAGAGGCCGTTCAGCGACTGGAAGGCGACCAGGCCCATGTCCTGGCCGTTCAGCAGGAGATAGAGGAAGGCCGAGGTCAGCATGGCAAAGCCGATGGGCATGCCGATGGCGCACCAGGCGAAGAAGCAGACGAGCATGGCGACGGCGGGAAGACTCATCGACCTAGAGTTCTTTCTGCCAGTCGCGGCCGAAGAGTCTCCGCAGCCGCAGGGCGCTCGCCACGATGGCGCCGATCACGAACAGGCCGAAGCAGGAGTAGAGCAGGTCCATGCGGATATGCAGCATCAGCGAATACTTCTTGGACATGAAGGCGATGTAGTCGAGCGTGCCGGGCAGACCGACCACGAACATCACGAGGATGGAGGCCGTGCTGATGACGGCGAAGACGCGCCGGCGGCTCGGATTGACGCTCTTGTAGAGCATGTCGAAGGTGATGTGCTGGCGCTGGTCGACGATGACGGCGCTGGCGAAGAAGACGATCCAGACGTAGGCGATCGAGCAGACCTCGAGCGTCCAGGACGCCGGGTCGTTCAGCACGTAGCGCGTGAAGACCTGGATGAGGAAGGCGCCCAGCATGATCGCGAACAGAAGCGCCGCGATCAGCTCGGCGGCACGACGCAGGCGCGCCGTCAGCATGATCGAGCCTGCGTGCTGTGCGCCGTATAAGTGACGTGAGCGCGTCCACCTCTCACCCCTGCGAGAGCGTTGCGGTATGCACACAAATCCGTGCTGACGCAGGGCCGTCCTGCAGAGTCCCCTCTCCCCTTGTGGGAGAGGGACAGGGTGAGGGGACTCGCGCGGTAGCGCGAAACAAACTTGCTCGGATCGCACCGTGCGATGCGCAGGTTGACACGCCTGTTCGAATTCCGGCTGCGCTTGCTTGCAACGGACTCATAGGCGCCTGCCGGCGCCGGACCCCTCACCCTGTCCCTCTCCCACAAGGGGAGAGGGGACTCTGTAGGACGACCCCGCGTCAGTGCAGACTTGCGTGCATCCCCTAGCGCGAAAGCGGGAATCCAGGGCAACCGCACTGTCACTCGCCCTGGATTCCCGCTTTCGCGGGAATGACAAGAAAAGGGGTGGCGGAATCTCATTTCGCTCGTGTCATGTCGTGAATCGAGATTTGTAGGGGCGACCGGGCGGTCGCCCCTACGAGAGCACGCGGGTGGGCGCTCTTGCGTGCCCTCAGGCGCCGGCTTTGTTGATGCGCTCGAGCATGCCTTTCGGCCAGCTCTGCGCGAACTTCGATTCCAGGAACTTCTTCTGCACCTGGTCGCGGAAGGCGGCGACGTCGGGCGTCGTCACCTTCACGCCCTTGCCCTCGAAGAAGGCGGCGGCGTCCTTCTCGGTACTGATGACGCCGGTGTCGTTGGCCTTCTTGGCCTCGTTCTCGGCCGTCTCGATTGCCTTCTTCTCTTCGGCCGACAGGCCGTCCCAGAAGCCGCCCGCCAGAGTGAAGAACACGTTCGACACCATGTGGCCGGTCAGCACGACCTGCTTGGAGACCTCGTAGAACTTGGCCGCCATGGCATCGGGCAGCGGATTCTCGAGGCCGTCGATGGTCCCGGTCTGCATCGCGAGGTAGACCTCCTCGAAGGCCAGCGGCGTCGCGTTGGCGCCGAGCGAATTGCCGAGGAACTGCCAGGTCTCTGAGCCGGGCATGCGGAGCTTCAACCCGGCCATGTCGGCCGGCGTCTTCACGTCGCGCGCCTGGCGCAGGATGACGTGGCGGGTGCCGAGGTATTGGCTGCGCACGATATGCAGCTGGACGTCTTTCGCGACGCGGGCCTTGTACTCATCGCCGATGTCGCCGTCATAGACGGCGTCGAGGTGGGCCGGATCGCGCATGAGATAGCCGGTCGTGAAGATCGAATATTCGGGGATCAGGTTGGTGATGTCCTGCGGCGAGGCGAGCGCGCATTCGAGGTTGCCGCGCTGCATGGCCTCGATCTCCGTGCCCTGGGCGAACAGCGTGCCGTTGAAATGCAGCTGCACGTCGAAGCCGCCGGGTGCGGCCTTGTCCAATTCTGCCTTGAAGACCTTGAGGGCCTTGGACTGCCACTCCTCGTCCGAGCCGGGCGTGGAGATGCGGAACGTCTTGGCCGCGGCGCGGGCGCGGCGCAGCACGAACGGCATGGCGACGGCAGCCGATCCGGCCGCCAGGAACAGGCGACGGTTCAATGTCATGGGCTTCTTGTCGATCATTGTCATTTCTTTCCTCCCTGGTTTGGTGGTTCTTTGATGGTCGATGGTCCGCCGGGATTGGCGCCCCGGCGCGGCCGTGCCGGCAGCGGCAGGATCTCGCCGTGGCGATTGTTCGCCTGCGCGAGTTCGGCCGCGAACTTCCGCACCTCCGGCGCATTGTGGTCATGGGCCAGGCGCTCGGCCCGCTCGCCATCGCCGGCGGCGATCGCGCCGACGATCGGCTGGTGCTGGTCGAGCAACTCGTGCAGGTCGACGATGTCGGCGCTCGAGGTGGCGATGTAGTGGCGCACCTGCTGCTCGATCAGCTTGTACTGCCCGATCAGCCGACGGTGCCCGGTGATCGCGACGATCGTCTTGTGCAGGGCGAGGTCGGCGGCAGCGACCGCGCTGCGCCGCTCCGCCGCCACGGCCGCCTCGAGACGCTCGTAGGATTCCCGCAGCGCCGTCATCGACTCCGCGGTGCGGCGCTCGGTCGCCAGTCGGGCGGCCAGTCCTTCGAGGCTGCCGCGCAGGCTGTAGAGCTCCCAGGCATCCACGGCCGAGAGCTCCGGCACCATCCATTTCGTATAGGCGACCTGCGACACCAGCCCTTCGTGGGCCAGCTCGCTGAGGGCCGCGCGCACGGTCCCGCGGCTGACGCCGAGCTGAGCGGCCAGCGCCGCCTCGACCAGACGCAGGCCGGGGGCGAATCGCCCGCTCAGGATCTGCTCGCGCAGAACATCGGCGGCCTGGCCGTCGAGCCGGCGCTTGGGAAGCTTGAGGTTGACGGCACTCGTCGGCATGGGCGCTGCATGGCCACTGAAAACCCGTGGAAATGCTGGCACGAGACCGAGTCTGTGGTCAAGGCCTGATTGTTGACAATCGACAATGGCGATGCGCTAGATGGCGGCAACGCGCCCACCATGGAAGGTTCCGCGGATGACCGGCCTGCCCAGAAACAACGCGCTGATCGCCGCCGTCGCGACGCCGATCGGCCCCGACCTGCGGCCGGGCTCGCGGTTGCTCGTCGAGCGCTGCCGCTTCCTGCTGGCCGAAGGCTGTGACGGCATCGCCCTCTTCGGCACCACCGGCGAGGGCGCCGCGTTCGCCGTCGAGGATCGTCAGCTTGCGCTGGAGAGCCTGCTCGCCGCCGGCATCGCGCCGGCGCGGCTGATCGTCTCCGTGGGCGCGCTGGCACTGCCGGACATCGTCGCCCTGGCCGCCCATGCGACGGCGCAGGGCGTCGCCGGCGTGCTCCTGATGCCGCCCTGCATGTATCGCGGCGGCATCGGCGGCGACGGCACCTTCCGGTTCTACGCCACCGTCATCGATCGCGTGGCGCGCGATGATTTGCGGCTCTATCTCTATCACTTCCCGGATATCTCCGGCATCGCCCTCGCGCCGCCCGTCATCCGCCGCCTCAGCGAGCGCTATCCGCGCCTCGTCGCCGGCGTGAAGGACAGCGGCGGCGACCTCGGCTTCACCGAAGACCTGCTGCGCCGCTTCTCCCATCTGCGGATC
>Ga0137403_10003440_pt1 | contig 18999 bp, 18 predicted proteins | sample CZOMad2_1_16fung_FD_122057 | JGI IMG/M metagenome (GOLD analysis project Ga0137403, IMG submission 122057) | Vadose zone soil fungal communities from Angelo Coast Range Reserve, California, USA - CZOMad2_1_16fungal (Hybrid Assembly) | ecosystem: Environmental > Terrestrial > Soil > Vadose zone...
ATCAGCCGACGGCGCGCTTCATGAAGGCGCGCAACCCGAGGCGCCAGAACACGACCGTGATCACCGTGAGCGCGCCCAGCACGGCGGGCAGCGGCATGTGCGGCAGGCCCGGGACGAGCACGCCGCGCAGTCCCTCTGAGATGTAGGTGAGCGGGTTCAAGAGGACGCCGTACTTCACGACGGGCGCGGCGTCGAGGCCGCGCCACGGATAGTACGCGCAGCCGAACATGATCATGGGCGCGACGACGATGCCGAAGAGCAGGCCGATCTGCTGCGCCGCCACGACGCAGCCGAGGTAGAGGCCCATCATGCTGAACGCGACGGCGCCGAAGACCGTCACGAGGACGATCGTGCCCACGTGGGCCAGCGAGAGGCCGGCAATGGGGCCCATGATGAGGCGCGCGACGGGCAGCACGAACAGCGCCGCGATGAGCGCCTGCAGCGTGCCCGACACGACCTTCTCGAGCGCGACGAGCCAGCTCGGGATGGGCGCGAGCAGGCGATCCTCTATCTCGCGCGAGAAACCGAAGTCGGTGACCATGGGCAGCGCGACGGACTGCACGGCGGCGAGCGCGAGCGAGACGGCCAGCACGCCCGGCAGCAGCGCCGAGGTGTAGCCCGGCCGCACGAAGCCCATCTTCGGCAAGAGGTACCCGAAGACGACGGCGAACATGAGGGGCTGCATGGCCGTGCGCATGAGGAAGTACACCAGCTCGCGGCGCACGACGACGACGTCGCGCGCGAGGAGCGCCCAGAACACACGCCCCGCGCCCAACGTCGGCGCCTCGCGAGGGGGGGCCGTCAAACGAGCTTCCTCCCCGTGAGCGAGAGGAACAGCGTCTCGAGGTTGGGCGGCACGAGGCGGATGTTCGTGACCTGCCGCCCCGCGCCCTGCACGACGCCGATGAGGCGCGCCACGGCCTCGCCACCCTGCGGGTGGTAGACGCGCAGGAGCGCGCCGTCGCTCACGACGTCGAGCACGCCCGCGACGGCACGCGCCGCCTCGCGCGCCGGGGCCGCCTCCCCGTCGAGCGTGAGCTCGACGAGCGTGCCGCCGGGCGCCTGCTTCTTGAGCGCCTCGGGGGCGTCGCAGGCCAGCAGCTTGCCGCGGTCGACGATGGCGACGCGCGCGCAGAGCTTCTCGGCCTCCTCCATGTAGTGCGTCGTCATGACGATCGTGCGGCCCTCGCCGTGCAGGCCGCGCAGGATCTCCCACAGCGCGAGGCGCGCCTGGGGATCGAGCCCCACGGTCGGCTCGTCGAGGAAGATCACGCGCGGCTCGTGCACGAGCGCGCGCGCGATCATGAGCCGCTGGAGCTGCCCGCCCGACAGCGCGTCGACGCGCGCGAGGGCGCCGTCGGCGAGCCCGAGACGCTCGAGGATGCCGAGCGCGCGCGCGCGCGAGGCCGCGCGCGGGAAGCCGAAGTAGGCCGCGTGAAACGTCAGGTTCTCGAGGACGTCGAGGCCGCGATCCGGGTTCGGCCGTTGCGGCACGACGCCGATGCGGCGCCGCACGGCCACGGCCTCGGAGACGACGTCCGCGCCGCCGATGGACGCTTGTCCGCCCGACGGCAGCACGCGCGTCGTGAGGATGCCGATGGTCGTCGTCTTGCCGGCGCCGTTGGGCCCGAGCAGCCCGAAGAACTCGCCCTCGCCCACCGAGAGATCGAGGCCGTCGAGCGCGACGATCCCCGCGGCCGTGAGCGTGCCGCCCGTGGGCGCCATGGCGGCGCCCGGCGGCATGCGCGGGGGACCCGCGAGGCCGGCCGCCGCTCCGCGCCCGCGACGCGGCCTGGGCGCCGGGTAGACCTTGCGCAGCGCGCGCAGCTCGATGCCGGCGGATATTGAGGTTGACGCGGACACGCGGCGGCTCGGCGCCGCATGGTAGCCGAGGTCGCGCCGCCGCGGCGGGCGATCGTGCGACAATGCGCGCGTGCTCTTGAAGATCGTCCAGACCGGCGATCCCGTGTTGCGCGAGCCGGCGCGGCCGCTCACGCCGGCCGACCTCGCGACCGCGGAGCTCCAGCAGCTCATCGAGCTCATGCGCGAGACGATGCGCGACGCGCCGGGCGTGGGGCTGGCGGCGCCGCAGGTCGGCGTGCCCCTGCAGCTCGCCGTCATCGAGGACGTCGGCGAGAGCGAGGCGCAGGAGCGCAAACCCGTCCCCTTCCACGTCATCGCGACGCCGCGCCTCACGCTGGGCGACGAGGTCGTCGAGCACCACGAGGGCTGCCTCAGCATCGAGGGGTTCCAGGCGCTCGTGCCGCGCGCGCGCGCCGTGACCGTCGAGGCGCTCGATCACCGCGGCCAGCCCGTCACGATCCGCGCGGCCGGCTGGTACGCGCGCATCCTGCAGCACGAGATCGATCACCTGAACGGGACGCTCTACATCGACCGCATGAAGACGCGGACGTTCTCGTCATCGTCCAGGCGCAACCTCACGAGAGCGCGAGGCTGAGGCGTCGTCACGTCTCGACGACGCGGCGGCGACTGCCCTGCTGGCGCGGGTCGTAGACGCCGGTCGTCTCGCCCGTGAGCTCGTCCTCGTCCTCGTCAACCTTGACGTCCTGGCTCGTGACCTCGAGCGTGCCGGAGCGCCACGACGCGAGGGCCGCCTCGAGCGGCAGTCCGACGCTCAGGCAGTCGGCCATGGCGTCGACGAACTCCGCCTCGTCCTCCTCCGTCGTGCCCGTCGGCGCCGTCCACGCGTCGGCGAGCCGCGCCGGCGTCGACGGATCGACGGCGAAGCGCGCGCGCACGTGCGCCACCTCGTCGAAAACGGACCCGACGGTGATCCCGTCTCGCCCCCTTCTCCCATTCCCCGAATGACCCATGCTGTCCTCCCTTCCTTCGACCTTTCCAGGCTACACCCGCCGCGCGCGGAGGGCCCCCCCGAAAAATGACTGACGCGCGTAATTTGTTGGCGCCGAGCGCGCAACGCTTGTGTCGCGACGGTTACGCGCTCGTCCGCCCAGTGGCATTTCGGAAACCGAGTCCCTATGCTGGAGGCGAGATGCTGCGAATCATCGACGCCAAAGACCCGGATTATTCCGCGCGCTTGCGTCCGCTCTGCGAACGCAGCGCCGAGACGCCGCCGTCGATCGAGGCGGCGGCCCGCGACGTCATCCACGAGGTGCGCCGGCGCGGCGACGCCGCCGTCCGCGAGCTCACCGAGAAGTTCGAGAAGCGCGCCCTCGACGCCCTCGAGCTGCCGCGCGCGACCTGGCTCGAGCAGGCGAGCCACGTCGCCCCGGGCGTGCGCCTCGCGATCGAGCGCGCCGCGGCGCGCGTGCGCCGCTTCCACGAGCGAGAGACGTACGCCTCCTTCGAGCTGCGCGAGGGCGGCGCGCGCGTCGGCCTGCGCGTCGCGCCGCTCGCGCGCGTCGGCCTCTACGTGCCGGGCGGGACGGCGCGCTATCCGTCGAGCGTGCTGATGACGGCGATCCCGGCCAAGCTCGCCGGCGTGCCCGAGATCGTGATGGTGACCCCAGGCGCGTCGGACGAAGCGCTGCTCGCGGCGCGGATCGCGGGGGTCGATCGCGTGTTCGAGCTCGGCGGCGCGCAGGCGATCGCGGCCCTGGCGTTCGGCACCCAGACCGTGCCGCGGGTCGACAAGATCGTCGGCCCGGGCAACGCGTGGGTCGCGTCGGCGAAGCGCCAGGTCTACGGCGAGGTCGACATCGATTCGATCGCCGGCCCCAGCGAAGTCGTGGTGATCGCCGAAAGTTCTTCCGTGAGAGATGTACGGAGCATGGTTGTAGATCGTCCTTCTGTCGTGCCAGTCGAACCCCCAGTCGCGCCACCCCCAACGAAGCCCTCGCCCGCGCCTCCGCTGCGGCGGCCCGCGTCGGTCAGCGGCGGCGGTTCACGGAACTTCACCGTCTGCCCCAATTCACCTTCCAGGTTCGACATGACCTGCGGCACATCCATCTTCAAAAGCGTCGAGCAGGTGCGCACAAAGCCGCGAATGTATACCGGCGCGGAAAAGACATTGAAGTTTCCCTCCTCCAGTGCGCGGATGTGGTCCGAGCGGATTTTAGTAATCTCCGCCAGTTCCTGAATGGTCAGTTTTTGGGCTTCGCGCGCCTGGCGAAGTTGTTCGGCCACCGTTGACATATCCTCTTTTTGCGGGTTTTCGAGGCCTTTTGCAACCATGGATTTAAAAAATGCCCCGGCGGGCCGCCTTTTCGATTCTCCTTTTCTGCCTTCCCCGTTCCGCGTTTCTCGTTCCTGTCAGCCAAACACTGACATTAAAAAGGGCGCGCATCCGATTTCTTAAAACTCTGGAAGGGCGAGTGTTAAGGCATGAAAACATTGAGTGTTTTGGTTACGTTAGCCTTGTTCGTCTCCGCCAACGCGTTGGCGAAACATCTCAAACGCGCGCACGCATTGCCCTCTCGTCCCACTGCGGCTCATTCAGGTTTTCAAAACGCTCAACATCACCATGAAACGTCCAAAGAAATTTAAATTAATTCTCAGCCTGGCTCTTATCGCTCACGGCTGCGGCATGATCGCGGCTGTTTTCCTGAGAACACCCGCGCATGAAATCACTCGCAGCGAACTAAGCCAGTTGATCCAACAAAACCAAATCATCGCGGGCCAGGCAATTCCGACCCCTTACTCCGGCATTTATCGTGTCGAGGGAACTCGCAAAGTGAACGGACATACAGAAAAGTTTTACGTCACCACGCATCTCGATGACAGCGAAGTCAAAAACCTGTTCGCCCAAAGCGGCGTGAAGATTGAGATGCCCGGACACGGAATGCGCGAACAATGGTTGAACATTATTTCCATGTTGTTCGTCGGCGGTCTGGTGGTGGGGCTCGTTGCGTATCAGGCGAACATCGGCCGCGCCAGGAACACGCGCGTCAAGGAACGGCCCACGATTCGTTTCAGCGACGTAGCCGGTATCGAAGAAGCCAAAGGCGAAGTTTCGGAAATCGTGGACTTTCTGCGCAACCCAGAGAAGTATCAACGCCTCGGCGGCACTTTGCCCAAAGGCGTGTTGCTCATCGGCCCGCCCGGAACCGGCAAGACCATGCTCGCCAAGGCCATCGCTTGCGAGGCCAACGCGACTTTCTTCAGCGTTCACGGCAGCGATTTCACGGAAGTGTTTGTGGGTGTCGGCGCCAAACGAGTGCGGCAAATTTTTCGCCAGGCGCGCAAGCACAAGCCGGCGATTATTTTCATTGATGAAATTGATTGCGTGGGCAAAAGCCGCAAGTTCGATTCACACGGCGAGCACCAGCAAACCATCAACGCGCTGCTCGCCGCGATGGACGGATTCCAGGGTAGCGAAGGCGTAGTGGTCATCGCGGCGACCAATCGCCCGGAGGATCTGGATGACGCGCTGACCCGGCCCGGGCGTTTTGATCGTAAAGTGTTCGTCCCCTACCCCGACATGAAAGGCCGCCGCGCGATTTTGCAGGCGCACACCCATGATAAACCAATCGAAGGCGAGAAGACCCTCGATTTGATTGCCCAAACAACGCCGGGCATGTCCGGCGCCGATTTGGCGAATCTCATCAACGAAGCGGCGATTTTTTGCGGGCAACAAGATGCGCAGACCATCCGGCTTTCCGACCTCGAATCCGCGCGGGACAAAGTTCGCTTCGGCAAGGAACGCACATCCATGGTCCTCAAAAAAATCGAACGCGAAATGGTCGCCTACCACGAAGCGGGCCACACCATCATCCATTTGCAGACCTCTTTGCTGCCGCCGCTTTACAAGGTGAGCATTGTGCCGCGCGGCCAGGCGTTGGGCGTCACCACGTTGTTGCCGGACGAAGATCAAAATCTCCAGAGCAAAAAGTTTTTGCTCGAAGAACTATTTGTCCTCATGGGCGGGCGCGCAGCGGAAAAAACATTTTATGATTCCACCACCAATGGCGCTGCCGGTGATCTCGATGTGGCGCGAAAAATCGCCCGCAAGATGATTCACGAATGGGGCATGGGCGAACGGCTCTATTACCAGCCGGAAAAACAAGACGCCGAAGTGGAAATCAACCGCCTGTTGGAAACCGCCGACCAACAAGCCTATGCCGTGGTCCAGGCCCAGAGGGAAAATACGGAAAAGCTGGCGCAGGCATTGTTGGAACGGGAAACCCTCACGCGCGCGGAAGTGCTGGAATTACTTGATTTGTCGCAACCGAAAATGGCGACAACCGCAGTGGCCTGAAGAATTACGGGAACCCAAGGGAACGCTCGAGCCTCACAGCTTCTGAAACGGGCGTTCCCCTACTTGTTTTTGGCCGGCGCGCGGACCCTGCTCCAGTCCTCCTTTTTTTCCAGAACCTCGACCTTGGCGAGGCCCTCGGCGAGCTCGACCTTCAAGGTGATGTTCGGCGGCACGTCGTTCTGAATCAACCGCACGGTGCGGGTGACCACCTCGTTCAGATCGGTCGGCCCGATGTCGAAACGGATCGGCCTGGCGAAATCCAGCACTTCGTTGACGATGCGGTTCAGCCTTTCGACTTCCTCGTTGATGTCGTGGACCGCTTCGTGCACGGCGGTTTCGTTCAGGTCTTTCTGGCGGAGCGCGTGCAGCGAGCCCTTGATGATCATCAGCGGCGAGCCCAAGGCCAGATGCAGTGTCAGCTCCTGCTGTGCACGCTCAGGCGTCGCCGGCAGAGCCTTGAGCAACTCCAGTCCTTTCGTGAAATGGCTGATGGCCTCGACATTGGCGGAACGCTCGACGGCGCGCTGGCCAGCCCGCACCCAATAGGGCACAGCCTGCGCTGGCAGTCCTGCCTCCGTGTAGTGATGCGCCAGCAGCTCGGGCTGAGTTTCCACCGTCTCGGGGAAGCGATGCTCCAATATGTGCCCTGTCTGTTGATGATACTGCTGCCGTCTGCGTTTGAGCAACGACTGATACGCGGTTTCCTGGATGAGGGCATGCTTGAAGATATATCTCACTTGAGGCGGCACGCCTCGCTTGTAGAGCAGTTCGGCCTCCACAAGCTGTGCCAGGGCGCCTTGCAGCCTCTCTTCGTCCCATGGCAAGACCGCCTGGAGTAGCTCATACGGAAATGCCCGTCCCAGGGTCGCCCCCAGTTGCGCGACCTCTTTAGCGTTGCCTAACCGATCTAGCCTGGCCATCAAGGAGTCATGGAGCGTCGTTGGGATAGAGAGTGAGGGGAGCGGACCAAACAGTTCGTAGTGGTCTGTCTGTTCCCGGACCAGGCCAGACTCGAGCACCATTTTGGTCAACTCTTCCACAAACAGCGGCACCCCATCGGTCTTAGCCACGACTTGCTGGCGTACCGCAGCAGGCAAGCGCTTCCCCCCTGTCACCCGGTCGATCATTAGCTCGACCTGTGTCGGGGGCAGACGGCCCAGCGTGAGCGAGGTCAGATCCCTCCCGAAATGCCATGAGGGGTGAAACTCCGGGCGACAGGTGAATAGGGTCAAGATGCGGGCCGTTGGCCCCTGGTCGATGAAGAGGGTCAGCAACTCCAGCGTCGAGGGATCGATCCAGTGTAGGTCTTCGACGATGAACAGCACCGGCTGCTCTGCCGCGTGGGCCCGCAACAGCGCCAGAATCACTTCCAAGGTTTTCTGCTTCTGCCGCTGTGGCGTGAGCTGCAGCGGGGCGTAGCGGGCAGAAAGTGGAAGAGACAGCAAGGAGGCCAACAAGGGCACCACCTCTGGCCGCGACAGGTCATACGGCGCCACGGCCGCCTCCAGTTTGCCCAGCGTCACCTCAGATGCCTCGTCCCGCTGCCACTGCAGCAGGCGGCGACCCAGGTTGATCACCGGATACAGGGCGCTATGCTGAGCATAGGGGGAACAGCGACACTCCAGCCGTGTGTATGGCTCACCTGCTAGGTGATCTTGTACGGCCCGCACCAGGCGCGACTTGCCAATCCCCGCCTCCCCATTCAGCACGACGACCTGACCCAGACCCCGCTTCGCGTCCTCCCAGCGCTCCAACAACAGGTCTACCTCCCGCTCGCGACCCACCAGCGGTGTCAGTCCGCCAGCGCTGACGGTGTCAAGGCGGCTCTGCGCTCCACTCTCCCTGAGGACGCGGTACACGGGCATTGGTGCAGAGAAGCCTTTAAGTGTCTGATTCCCCAGCGCCTCACAGACAAACCACCCCTGGGCGAGCCGCGCCGTGGTGGCGCTGATCAACACGGTATCGGGTGGGGCGAGCCCCTGCAGACGGGCAGCCAGATTGGGGGCCTCTCCCAGGGCCAGACGTTCATGCCTGGTACCTTCTCCAATGTCTCCTACAACCACCAAACCCGTATGAATCCCTATACGCACGGCGAGACCGACCCCCTGCTCCTGCTGCAAGCGCCTCTGCAGTGGCCTGAGCGCCTCGATGATGCCCAATCCCGTGCGCACGGCACGCTGCGCATCGTCTTCGTGCGCCCGTGGATACCCAAAATAGACTAGCAACCCATCGCCCAGATATTGGGCGATGTGCCCATCAAAGCGCTCAATGACCTCCGCACAGACCGTATGATAGGACCGTACCACCTCGCGCAGCTCTTCGAGGTCCAGATGTGCTGCGAGGGGGGTCGAATCGACGAGGTCACAAAACAGCAGCGTCAGATGGCGGCGCTCGGCCTCCAATTCTCCCGGTGCTGCCGAGGGGGCTCCGACCAACCCTACCCGTGCCAGCTGCAGGTTGCTCTGTGGCATCGATGCAGGGGAACTCGTGCCTGGCATTGACCCCATGAGCAGCGTCCCACAGGCAGAACAGAAGTGCATGTGCGGGCTCTCTGCATGACCGCAGGCAGGACAGACCCGGACTAACTGGGTCCCGCACTCCCCACAGAATCTCGCCCTCACACTGTTCTTCTGCTGACACTGCGGACATGCTACATGCCCCTCTTGTGGCCTCGTCTGCGATGAAGGGAGAGACCCACCGAGTAGCGGTTCTGCCTGTTGTCGAGGTGGTGGCGTAGGTGCAGGTGCCGCCTCAGACTGATCCCACGGGTGTCCCTCCCTGGGCAGAGACGGCAACAGTGCGGTCTGGTCCTCCTCCTCTGGAAGCGCATGGACACGCTCCTCCACGGGCGCCACGAAGCGATAGCCGCGGTTACGCAGCGTTTTGATACACCACTGGTCCCTGCCATTATCGCCGATGGCCCGGCGGGCCGCTACCACACTACGGACCAATGTTGCATTCCCGATGAGCTGTCCAGGCCGTAAATGCTCGATGAGCTCTTCGTTCGAGACTATGCGATCACGATGCTCGATAAGATACAAGAGCACGTCAAACGCTTTGGGTTCCAGCTTTAGGAGCTTTCCAGCACAGCGGAGTTCGTAGAGACGAGTGTCGAGCTGCCACTCGCCGAAGGTGTATATCGTGCCCATTGTGCCCCTCATGGCAGCGCCTATTTGTGCGAGCTGAACTTTCTAGCGACAATTAGCAAGGGGCGCATTGCCAGACATCCAGACAGGTGGAAATTCTGTATCGGAGTCATACAGGGGCTGCGGGTCTCCCAGGGTGCTGAGAGGAACGGCAGCAAGTGTTAAATTGGTCTCGGTTTTTTCCACCAAAACCTCAGCCAGCCCGCGAATGTTACCAGCCAGGCGATGCACCTTGATGGCATTTTCGCAATGGGCGAGATAGGGCTCGACGGCTTGATCGCGGCGGTGGGCAAGCCCTGCCCAATAATGGAGATCCACCCGATCTTGTAGATTCATGCTGAGGGTTCGTTCGATCTCTAGGGAAGGCTGGTCCAGCATGGCCTGTGAGATTTCGACAAAAGGCAGGGAGAGGGGGATCAGCTCTCCATAGCTACGGTCAAAGCCGACCTGAAGGCCATGGTGCAATGCGCCTGAGCGCAACTCCTGGGGCTCTTGCGTCTTGCCGATGCTGGCCTCCCCCGGAAGTAGCACAACTCGGCACTGACCAGCAAGCACCTCCTGCAGGATGTTCCTTAACCAGGCGAACTCTTCTCTGCGGCTGACAAACGTGGGAGCCGTCCTTACAAAGTTCGACAGGCGCTTAACGGGATCTGACCTCGACGGCTCAGCCATGCCCAGTCCCTTCCATCTTGGAGAGACCCCTGGTCCCAGGGCGTCGGGGGGCCACACCTCTGTCCCGGCATGGGGTGACACCCGTGGAGGATCCGCCCACGGGTCTGATGAGGAAGTTGTCACATGATAATCCTACGTTTCATGACATGTCAATATCTTTACCAGATGCTGTGCTACCCCCATTCATAACTGCTCATTGGGCCATAATCGCTGACACGCGGGGTTTTCATGTTTACCGCAATCAGCAAACGGTCTTATTATCCTGTGCACGGGGGATTATCCATGACCTGTCTCTCACCCTAGCCCTTTCCCGGAGGGGAGGGAACTACAGTAGGAATCGATGACGTATCCTCTTGAGCGATACTTGAATGGTCGCAGCGCCATGGACGGCACCTTTCGGCCCGATGCCCGTCGCCTGGCCTTTTTCACCGATATCACCGGCACCTATCAGGTCTGGGCCGTCGATATGCCGCCGCCGGGCATCGCACCTCCTGGCCGGAACAACTGGCAATCTTCAGGGAACGCGGCCTCAGCGTGACGTACTCCCCTGTCGCCGATGAGAAGATCTTCAGCACAGACGTGGGCGGCAACGAGCGTGCCCAACGGTTTCTGCCAAGCGGCGATGGGCGCCAGCTGCGTCACCTCACCCATGCGCCACAAGCCATCCACAGCTTCGGCGGGTGGTCTCACGAGGGGCGCAGGACCGCCTACAGCAGCACCGTGCGGGACCCCTGTGTCTTCGATATTTATATCCTGCGATGTACCCACCGGTGAGGCGCATCTGGTGCACAGGGGGGATGGGTGGTTGTATACGGTTGGCTTCTCTCCTGATGACACGAAACTGCTCATCGGCAAGGCCTACAGCAGTTTCAACCAGGAGCTGTGGCTGTTAGACTTGTCTAACGGCGCCGCATGCTATCTGACGCCCCACCTCGGGAACGCGCGCTATGAGGCTGTCTTTGCGCCGGATGGCCACCGCCTCTACTTCGCCAGTGACCTCAATAGGGATTTCCTGACCCTGACCCATATGGATCTTTACTACTTCAGGCACGGACAGTCTTGCCCCACAGCTCGTCTTTCGTGGCGGCCCCGGCTGGGATGTCTCCTCGCTGTACGTTGCTCCGCAAATGAATCGGCTAGTTTATCAGGTCAACGCCGATGGCTATATACAGCCTATCATCGAGTCGCTATCCGATGGTGCCGTGCTCCCTATCGAGGGCTTGCCGCGGCGTCGCGGCGCGGAGTACGACGACCCCGAGAAGGACCGAGAGTTGCTGGAACGCATCTGGCCGACAAACCACGTGCACCGTATTAGAGCCCCTCTGATGGTGATCCATGGTGCCGACGACCCGCGGGTGCCGGTCGGCGAAGCCGAGCAGATCGTCACGGCCTTGCGTTCTCGCCAGGTCCCTGTAGCCTACCTGCGCTATGAGGACAAAGGCCACGGCCTGAGTCTGAAACAAGTGCTGAGCGCTGAGGCATGCGTGCAAGCTCCCCACCCTTCAGCGCTCATCGCTAAGCACTCAGCACTTTCTGGACTTATCAGGAGTCATCTGGAAGATATCACTCAGAAAGGCATAAATATCTGCCTGTTCAGCGATGAGCTTGGCGATGGGTTTCCCGAGGCTATGGCCGGCCTGGGTGTCAACCCGCAGCAAAATCGGATGTTGCCCGGCATCTGCAGCTTGCAGGGTGGCGACGAATTTCAAGGCGTGCGATGGCACCACGCGGTCGTCGGTATCGCCGGTGGTAATCAACGTTGGAGGATACGTCACCCCGTGTTGCACATTGTGCAGTGGCGAATAGGAGTAGAGAAAGCGGAAATGCTCCGGGTTGGTTTCGGCGTTGCCGTATTCCGGCACCCAAAAACGTCCGACGGTGAACTGCTGATAGCGCAGCATGTCAGTCACGGGCACGCCACACACCACCGCACCGAAGAGGTCTGGACGCTGCAACATGCAGGCGGCAACCAGCAACCCGCCGTTGCTGCGGCCCATGATGGCGAGCATATCTGCATTGGTGTAGCGCTCCCGGATGAGCCACTCGGCTGCCGCGATGAAATCGTCGAACACCTGCTGTTTGTTCGCCAACATTCCGGCCTGATGCCAGGCTTCGCCGTATTCACTACCGCCGCGCAGGTTGGCTACCGCAAAGATTCCCCCCTGTTCGAGCCACAACAGCACTGACACCGCGAAGAACGGCGTCAGGTTCACCGCAAATCCACCATAGCCGTAGAGCAGTGTGGGATGATCGCCCGTGTGCGTCAATCCCTTGCGGTGGGTGAGAAACATCGGCACACGGGTTCCATCTATAGAAGTGTAGAAGATCTGTCGCGTCTCGTATGGGGAGGCATCGAAGGCCAAACCTGGTTGGTGAAAAGGGGCGAGGTCGCCAGTCGTGAAATCGTAGCGCAGGATCGTCATCGGCTGCAGAAACGACTGCACGCCTATAAACATCTCGGGGTCATCGTGCTTACCGGAGATACCGACCATGGAGCCCAGCATCGGCAAGGTGATGTGACGCACGCATACGCCCTCTAGGGTATAAAGCGTCAACTGGTGCTGCGCATCATGCAGCCAGACAACGACGAGGTGGTCGTTGATGAGCCGGGAGAAATCGATGACGTCCGCTTGCGGCGGGACGATTTCCTGCCAGTGCTCGGGGGCGGGATGCTCGAGATCGATGGCGATGATGCGCCCATGCGGGGCATGCAGGTTGGTCAAAAAGTAAAAGACCTGACCGGCATTGCCCAAAAACCCGTAATGCGCATCCGCTTCATCCAAGAGCGGAATGAATGCCTCGTCGCTGTCCACGGCCCGATAATAGATGCGATTTTGCGGAATGGCGCCGTGCCAGACATACAGTACGAGATACTTGCCATCGTCGGTGATGAAAGGGTTAAAATGCAGTTCGGGGCGATCCGGCCGTTCGTACACCAGTCGGTCATCGGCTTGCGGCGTGCCGAGTGTGTGCCAGTACAGTCGATTCATGGGTTGGTGTGCAGGGGCTGGCCCACCTCCGGGTGTGGCATAGCCACTATAGAAAAAACCGGCGTGGTCGTGCGTCCAGGCCAGGCGAGTGAATTTGCACCACTGTAGGACCTCGGCATAATCTTCCACCGCATCGATCCGATGCACACGAATCTCTTGCCAGTCGCTGCCATGGCGCGAGATCCCGTAGGCCATCAGCGTCCCATCGCGACTATAGGACTGATTGACCAGTGCTGTTGTGCCGTCTTCGCTGAGATGATTCGGATTAAGAATCTCGACTGGCTCCCCGTCGAGCTCCTGTTGCATATAGAGGACATCCTGATTTTGCAGCCCGTCGTTGCTGGTAAAAAAGTATCGGGGACCGGCTTTGATGGGCACGGAGAGGCGAGGATAATTCCATAATTCGGTCAGACGCGCTTTGATGAGCTCCCGCCTGGGAATCTCGTCTAGAAAGGCCTGCGTGAGTCGCTGTTGCGCTGCTACCCAGGCTTGAGTGTCTGGCGCTGCGGCGTCCTCAAGCCAGCGGTAGGGATCAGCCACAGGCGTACCGTGATAGTTTTCCACAACGTCGCCCATACGGGCGATGGGATAGTTGTGACGTAGTTGGCGTGGGGTCGACATACAGGCGGTTTCCTTTGTGGTGCTCCTGCTCCGCGGTTTTGGCGCTGGTACAACGGCTTTTAGGGATCGGAGAGGTCAGCATGATCGACGGTGTCGTCGGTGTCATCATCTGGACCGAGGATCTGGATCGGCTCTTTGCCTTCTATCGGGATACGCTACAGCTCACGCCGCACTCCATACGGTCGCATTTCATCGCGTTCCGCTGGGGCGATATGCGGCTGAGCCTTGGCAAGCACGCGAGGGTTAGTGGACCATCGCGGGACCCTTATCGTATCATGATCAACCTGGGGGTGGATGACATCCATCGCGTGTACGCCGCGCTCTGCGCCAAGGGCGTGGCGTTTCTCAAGCCCCCGACGCAGGAAGAGTGGGGCGGTTGGGTCGCCACTTTCTTCGATCCCGATGGCAACATGTTGCAGTTGCTGCAACAACCGTCGGGCTAGTTCCCCGCTCTTATGCGTTGCCCTCTCCGGCAGGGAGAGGGCAGGGGGTAAGGGTTGGATTGATACCTTAGCCGACACACAATGAATCGCCCCTGAGCTTGTGGGCCTTTCCTGAGCGCCACAAGCCCGCCCATGCTCCAGGCCAAGACGATCGGTGAACGCTTGAATTGCAGGGCAAGCATGCAGACATCTGCAGCATAGTCATACATGCTGGTCGTGGACAGGTCAACGCGAATGCTTCGACCATGACCACGCAAATCGATGGCATACGATGCCCACCCCTGCGCGGCCAGCTCCTGCTGCCAGAATGTCCAGATCGAGGCAGAATTGGCCGCGCCGTGTACCAGGATAAGCAGCGGGCGAGCACTGTCGCGATCGGGGAGCGCGGCTGTGACGCCCAACATCGAGACGCTCTCCTTCCTGCGAAAAACCGTTCACGATGTCGTCACTCACACCGGTGGCCGCTTCTCGAACAGGCGCACGTGCTGCTGGAAGGTGTAGGCCGCTCGCAGCACCGTCGGTTCGTCGAAGGGCTTCCCCGCCAGCTGCAGCCCAATCGGCAACCCCTTAGCGTTAAAACCACAGGGGACCGAGATCGCCGGCATGCCGGTGAGATTGTATGGACCGGTGAAACTAGGCACACGCGTGGTTGTCATGACGTCAAACCCCTGAAATGCCGCGGGCGGGTTAGACATCGTCGGGGAGGCGATGAGGTCCACTTGTTGCAGAACGTTGGCGAATTCACGCTTGATCACGTTACGCACGCGCTGTGCCTGGAGGTATTCTCCCGAGGAGAAGAGGGCACCTGTGCGGAACCGCGCCCGCACCATGTCACCGAACTCCTCCGGCTTGCTGCGCAAGTTGCGTGCATGATAAGCAAAAGCCTCGCTCAGCATGATCACCGGCTGTGACGCTCCAGCATAGCGCAGGCTGGGAATTTTCACCTCAACCACACGCGCCCCGATCTCTTGCAGCGTCTTCAAGGCGGTCTCGACAACGGCCTGCGTTTCACGGTCGATGCTTGGGTCATCCGCGAAGAAAAAATGCCGTGGGACGCCGATCGTCATACCTTTCACATTTTCGATGAGCGACGCCGCATAATCTGGCACCGGTGCTCGGCTGGAGGTGGGATCTTTGGGATCGTAGCCGGCAATGGCCTGCAACATGATGGCGGTGTCTTCGACGGTCCAGGTCATCGGTCCACAGTGGTCCAGCGTCCAACTAAGTGGCACCACACCATAGCGGCTGACCCGTCCGTACGTGGGTTTGAGCCCGACGATACTGCAGTGGGAGGCTGGCCCCCTGATCGAGCCGCCGGTGCAGGAACCCAGAGACCCCATGCAGAGTCCCGCCGCGACGGCCGCCCCGGAGCCGCTGCTCGAGCCGCCTGGGATGTACTCGAGGTTCCACGGATTACGCGCCAGAGGAAAACCGCACGTCGGGTCGGGGCCACCGAGCGCGAACTCATGCATCGCCAACTTCCCCAGTAAAATACTCCCGGCCGCCGCGAGACGAGCCGTCGTGGTCGCATCCTCGCTGGGGACACGGTTGGCCATGACCCTGGAACTGGCGGTCGTCCGGATGCCCTGGGTATCATACAGATCCTTCAAGGCGATGGGGATGCCGTGCAGCGGGCCGCGATAGTCGCCCCGCAAAATCTCGGCTTCGGCGTGACGTGCCTCGGACATGGCGCGATCGGAGAGGACGGTAATGTATGACTGCAACTTTGCGTCGAGTTGCTCGATGCGGTTGAGAAACGCGCGCGTCAACTCGACCGGCGACAATTGCCTGCTCTGCAACAGGTGGCCGGCCTCACGGATGGTCAAATAACAGAGTTCTGTCTGCGTCATGGCGGCACCTCAACTCTGGGGATCCCAATTCGGCGAATACATCACGGCCAGATCTTCCGCATCCAGCTCGATCTCGAAGAGCACCCTGATTTGCTTAGCATAATAGTCGAACATCGGCTTCAATGCAGTTAATTCCTCGTTCTTCAGTGCAAGACCAGCCCGCTCCGACAGCCCGCGGAGCTGGTCGATAGAAATGCCTTCGGACGCTGCCATTTCGTCTCCTCCTGTCTGTACTCCCTCGGCCTCCGGGAGAGGGCCGGGGTGAGGGGGCTCAACGCATGCGGCTGTTCCCTCACCCTACCCCTCTTCCGAGGGGAGAGGGAAAGTGAGATCTACTGTGCCGTCCACCCCCCATCGATCACCAACTCGCTACCCGTAACCCATCGCGCTTCGTCAGAGGCCAGATAGAGAACGCCGTAAGCGACATCTTCGGGCTGTCCATAGCAGCCTAGTGGAACCCGTGACAACATCAATCGATAGCGCTCAGGGTCAGCCCGCGCGGCTTCGGTCATGGGTGTCACGATCGGCCCCGGATGGACCGAATTCGCGCGGATCCCCTCCTGAGCATATTGGATGGCCGTGGCCTTGGTGAGCAGGCGCACGGCACCCTTGGAGGCCTGGTATTGCGGACTGCTATGGTCAGTACCGACCAGGCCAAGCTGGGAGGAGATATTGATGATCGAGCCACCGCCTCCTTGCCGCATCGCCGGAATGGCGACCTTGGTCCCCAGGAAAACGCCTTTGGCATTGACGTCCATGACGCGATCCCACTCCTCGACGGTCGTATCCTCGACCCGACCGCGCCCGCTGATCCCGGCGTTATTGACCAGGACATCGAGCTTGCCAAACCGATTGACAGTGGCCTCGACTGCCTTTTGCCAATCCGCCTCGTGGGTGACATCGAGGCGCACAAACAGCGCTTCGCCGCCAGTGGCATTGATCTCCGCCTCTAATTTGCGGCCCTCGTCCTCCAGCACGTCGCCAATAGTGACCTTGGCGCCTTCCTTGGCAAACAAACGGGCCTCGACGGCGCCCATACCGCGCGCGCCGCCGCTGATCAGGGCTATCTTCCCCTGGAGTCGCATATGTCCCCCCTACATCCCTGCAGCCAACACAGCCCTACCTATCTCTCACTCCCAGCCTTTGGCCATCAACCCCATCCTTCCTCCTGCATCGCCAGCGCCACATAGTGATCGGCATCCTCTTCCAGCGACAGTCGCTGCTCGACCAGTCGTTGTGCGGCCACGGCGATGGCCCGCACGTAGTGCACTCTGGAGCGATAGCGTTCCTGCAGCGATGGGCGCGGGTCGCCGCCATTACTCCGCTCATCGGCGGTCTTAGCAAAGGGCAGGTAGCTGCCGTTGAGGCTGGTCAGGTCCTGCTCGGCGCACCCTGGCAGCCGTAAGTTCCAGCCGGTGAAGGTCGCTAGCGGCACCTCGATGTGACGCGACCACGGTATAACCAGGGCGAGTGATCGTCTGATTGTACTCGGGGACGGCAGTCCTAGGCAAGAATGCATTGCTCGACGATTGTGCGCCAGAGTTTTGGGCGGTCATCCTAAGGCGCGCTTCTTGCCTAGCGCATTCCTGCGTCAGCTCTTATAATAATTTGTAGGCTTCCCTCTACATTGTGCGGTGAGGATCTAAGGTCGTCCGTAAAAAAGGGGTCTGCATGTGGAATGTTATAGAGCTAGCGGCATCTTGTTGCATCCCACGTCGCTCCCTGGTCCATTCGGCATCGGCGACCTCGGTGCTGGGGCGTATCAATTCGTCCGCTTTTTACAGGATAGCTGCCAGCAGGTGTGGCAGCTGTTGCCGCTGGGGCCCACCGGTTACGGAAATTCCCCGTACCAGACCTATTCGGCCTTTGCGGGCAATCACTTGCTGCTGAGCCTGGAGACTTTGCAGGCAGAGGGTTTGCTGTCTGCGAGTGATCTCACAGATGCGCCGCCATTTCCACCGCATCGAGTGGAGTATGACGCGGTCAGCGATTTCAAACAGTGCATGCTGTGGAAAGCCTTCGAGACGTTTCAGCGCACCGCCGCTCTATCCCAACGCGACGACCTGGCTGCCTTCAGCCAGCGTCAGGCGGAGTGGCTCGACGATTATACGCTGTTCATGGCGCTGAAAGAGGCCCATGGCGGCATGTCGTGGACCGAGTGGGAACGCGCCATCGTGCGCCGCGAGCCTGCCGCCATGATGGATTGGCGGAAGAAGCTCGCGCCTCGCATCCAATTTCACGCCTTCCTCCAGTATCAGTTCTCCCGCCAATGGCAGAACTTGAAGGCCAAATGCCACCAACATAGCATCCAGCTCTTCGGCGACGTGCCCATTTTCGTCGCGCACGATAGCGCCGATGTGTGGGCGCATCCCGAGCTGTTCTATCTGGATGCTTCTGGCAACCCAATGGTGGTGGCAGGCGTGCCGCCGGACTACTTCAGCCGGACGGGGCAGCGCTGGGGGAATCCACTCTATCGCTGGGAGGTCATGGGGGCGTCAGGGTATGCGTGGTGGATTCAGCGCCTGCGGTCCACGCGTGAGATGGTGGATATCATCCGCTTGGATCACTTCCGCGGCTTTGAAGCATACTGGGAAGTGCCAGCCGCCGAAGACACTGCGATCAATGGCCGTTGGGTCGAAGGTCCAGGAGCCGCCTTCTTCGAGGCATTGCACGAGGCGTTGGGAGAGTTGCCGATCGTTGCCGAAGATCTAGGATTGATCACCCCAGAGGTGCGTGCCCTGCGAGAACGCTTCCGGTTGCCAGGGATGCGCGTGCTGCAGTTCGGCTTCGGCGGAGATCCCCGCACGAACGAACATTGTCCTCACAACTATCCCCGTAACTGCGTGGTCTACACCGGCACCCACGATAACAATACGAGCGTGGGCTGGTTACATGAGGTCGAGCCATCGGAAAGCCGGGATGGCCTCGAACCGATGCAGGCCGAACGCACAGCGGCGCTCAAATACATGGCTTCCGATGGGCAGGAGGTGCATTGGGACATGATCCGCCTGGCCCTCGCCTCGGTCGGAAACCTCGCCATCGTCCCATTACAAGATGTTTTGGGCCTAGGGCAGGAGGCACGCATGAATTACCCCGGTA
>Ga0137403_10003441_pt1 | contig 18992 bp, 15 predicted proteins | sample CZOMad2_1_16fung_FD_122057 | JGI IMG/M metagenome (GOLD analysis project Ga0137403, IMG submission 122057) | Vadose zone soil fungal communities from Angelo Coast Range Reserve, California, USA - CZOMad2_1_16fungal (Hybrid Assembly) | ecosystem: Environmental > Terrestrial > Soil > Vadose zone...
CCTCTCCGGCCGCGGCGACAAGGACATGGGGACGGTCGCCGACTACCTCGGGGTGAAGCTCACGTGAGCCGCATCGCGGGGACCTTCGCGGCGCTCGGCGCGCGCGGCGAGGCGGCGCTGGTGCCGTACTTCACGGCGGGCGATCCGGACCTCCCCACCACGCACGACCTGGTGCGAGCCGCGCTCGCCGAGGGCGCCGACGCGATCGAGCTCGGCGTGCCGTTCTCCGACCCGATGGCCGACGGCCCCGTCCTCCAGCGCTCGGCGGCGCGCGCGCTCGCCGCCGGGACGACGCTGCCCCGCATCCTCGAGCTGGTGGCGAAGCTGCGCAGCGAGAGCGCGCAGCCCATCATCCTCTTCGGCTACTACAACCCGTTCTTCCGCTACGGCGTGGAGCGCATCGCGGCCGACGCGGCGGCCGCCGGCGCGGACGGCTTCCTGTGCGTCGATCTGCCGCCCGAGGAGGCCGGCGACCTGCGCGCGGCGGCGCGCGGCGCCGGCCTCGACCTGATCGCGCTGCTCGCGCCCACCACGCCCGTCGCGCGCGTGCGCACCATCGCGCGCGCGGCGAGCGGCTTCCTCTACTTCGTGTCGGTGCTCGGGGTGACGGGGGCGCGCGCGGAGCTGCCCGCGGAGCTGCCGGCGCTGGTGCGGCGCGCACGCGCCGTCACCGCCCTCCCGCTGGGCGTCGGCTTCGGCGTCTCCCGCCCCGAGCAGGCCACCTGGATCGCGGGCTTCGCCGACGCAGTCATCGTGGGGAGCGCGCTCGCGCGCCTGGTCGAGGAGGGTGAGCGGGAGGCGCCGGCGCGCGTCGCGGCCTTCCTCGGCGGGCTGAGAAGGGCGATCGGCGCCGCGGCGGCGGCCCGCACGGCATGAGCGAGGTCGAGCGCGCCGCGCCCGGGACGGGCGCCCCCGCGATCTGGGCGAAGTGCCCGAGCTGCGGGGAGATCAACTACAAGAAGCTCGTCGAGCGGCGGCTCTCCGTCTGCCCACGCTGCGGCCACCACCTGCGCCTGACCCTCGAGCAGCGCCTCCTGATCACCGTCGACCGGGGCTCCTTCCGCGAGCGCGATGCCGAGGTGGGGGCGGCCGACCCGCTCGGCTTCCGCGATCGACGCTCGTATGCGGAGCGGCTGGCGGCGGTCCGGCGCGAGACGGGACGGAAGGAGGCGGTCGTCACCGGCACGGCGCGCATCGGCGGCCATGCGGTTGCGCTCGGCGTGTTCGACTTCGCCTTCCTCGGCGGCAGCATGGGGAGCGGCGTCGGCGAGCGCCTGACGCGCCTCATCGAGCACGCCGCCGCGAAGCGGCTCCCCCTGGTCGTGGTCTCGGCCTCGGGGGGCGCGCGCATGCAGGAGGGCATCTTCTCGCTCCTCCAGATGGCGAAGGTCGGCGCGGCGCTGGCCCGGCTGCGCACGCGCGGCGTCCCGTTCATCTCGCTGATGACCGATCCCACCACCGGCGGCGTGGCGGCCTCGCTCGCCCTCCTGGGCGACGTGAACCTGGCCGAGCCGGGCGCGCTCATCGGCTTCGCCGGGCCGCGCGTCATCGAGCAGACCATCCACCAGAAGCTGCCGCGCGGCTTCCAGCGCGCCGAGTTCCTGCTCGAGCACGGCATGGTCGACGCGATCGTGCCGCGCGCCGAGCTGCGCACCATGCTCGCGCGGCTGCTCGACCTGCTCGCGGGTCCGCGCGTGGCGCCCCGGCGGCGCCGCCCGCGCTGAGGCCGCCGTGACCTACGAGGAGACGGTCGCCTACCTGGCCGGTCTCGAGGTGTCGGCGGGCTGGGACCTGAAGCTCGAGCGCATGCGCGCCGCGCTCGCGCGCCGCGGGCACCCCGAGGCGCGCTGGCCGGCCCTCCACGTCGCCGGCACGAATGGCAAGGGCTCGACGGCGGCCATGCTGGATGCGGTTCTCACCGCCGCCGGGTACCGGAGCGGCCTCTACACCTCGCCCCACCTGGTCGACTTCACGGAGCGCATCCGCGTCGGCGGGCGCACCATCCCGCGCGCGGCGGTGGTCTCGCTGGTCGCCGAGCTGCGCGCCGACCTCGGGGCGGCGGGCATCGCGCTCACGCACTTCGAGTTCGCGACCCTGATCGCGTTCGAGTGGTTCGCGCGCCTGGGCATCGACGTCGGCGTGATCGAGGTCGGGCTCGGCGGCCGCCTCGACGCGACCAACCTGGTCGAGCCGGCGGTCACGGCGATCACCTCGATCGCGCTCGATCACGAGGCCTGGCTCGGGCACGACCTGGCCGCGATCGCGGCGGAGAAGGCCGGCATCGTGAAGCCCGGCGTGCCGCTCGCGCTCGGGCAGCTTCCGGCGGAGGCGGCGCGCGTCGTCGCCGCGCACGCGGCGGCAGCCGGCGCGCCGCTGGTTTGCGTGGGCGTCGACGCCACGCTCGCCGAGACCCCCGATGGGCTCGTCTTCCGCGGCCCGGGCGTCACCTGGGACGGCCTGCGCCTGGCGCTGCGCGGGACCTTCCAGCAGGGCAACGCCGCCGTGGCCTTGACGGCGCTCGCGCTCGTGCGCGAGCGCTTCCCGTGCGCGCCGGAGGCGGTGCGCACGGGCCTCGCCGCGGTCCGCTGGCCCGGGCGGCTGGCCGTGCTCTGCGAGCGGCCGCTGGTCGTCGTCGACGGCGCCCACAACCCCGCCGGCGCTGCGACGCTCGCCGCGGAGCTGCCGGGGGTGGTCGGCGACCGGCGCGTCGAGCTGGTGTTCGCGGTGATGGCGGACAAGGACTGGCGCGCGATGCTGGCGCCGCTCCTCGCGCACGCCGCGGGCGTGATCGTGACCCGCGTCGGCCGCCGCGCGGCGGACCCGCACGCGCTGGCCGCCGCGCTCCGCGGACGCGTGCCCGCCCTGGCGGTGGACGACCCACGCGCGGCGCTGCGCGCCGCGCTCGCCCGTACCGGCGCCGGTGGGGCCGTGCTCGTGACCGGCTCGCTCTTCCTCGCCGGCGAGGCGTACGCCGAGCTGGGCGGGCCGCGCGCGCTCTTCGAGCCCTGGCAGCCCCCGGGAGCGGATGCTACAGAGGCGGCCTCATGAGGGCCGGGCGGGCGGTGCGGCACGCGCGTCATGTCGTGCTCGGCCTGCCCAACGATCCTGGGGGCCCGTCCGCTGCTCGGGCGCTCCGCGCCCTGCGCTGCTCCGATGCCCCCAGCTCAACTCCCGCGCGGCTCCCGCCGCGCGCACGCGTGAGCGCTCTCGCGCTCGGCCTCCCTCTCGTCATGGCCGCTGCGGGGGCTGCGCTGGCGGCCGAGGTCCGCGTCCTCTCGGGGCCGGGGGCGGCCACGACGGTGACCGTCGCCGCGGAGCCCGGGATCACGATCGAGGACCGCACGCCGGGCGCCAAGCCGGCCGGGGCGCCGAGCGGCCCGGCGAGCACGGGCGAGACCTTCACCGGGGACATCACGCTCTTCCTCTCCGGCTTCACCGTCCCGCGCCCCGCCGCCATCGAGGTCGCCGATCCGGTGGTGAGCACCGTGCGCCTCTTCCCCGAGCCCGGCGGCACGACCGTCACGGTGTTCGTGCGCCAGCCGGTCACCTACAGCGTGTCGCGCCCCTCGGCGCTCGGCGAGGTCCGCATCGAGGTGCGGACCAAGACGCGTCCGCTCACCGTCGTGGGCGTCACCCCGCGCGGCCGCCCGCGGATCAAGAAGCCGACGCCGACGGGCGAGAACGAGGTCGCGGTGGACGCGGAGTCGCTCGCCTACGACCAGGCGAGCAACACGCTCACCGCGCGCGGCGGCGTGACGCTCACGCGCGGCGACACCACGCTCACCGCCGACGAGGTAGTCTTCGACCGCACCAACCAGGTCGCCGAGGCGCGCGGCCACGTCGTGCTGAGCGATCCGGAGACCACGACACACGGCGATTTTGCGCATCTCAACCTCGACGACGAGTCGGGCTGGATCGAGAACGCCGACGCCGACATGCACCCGAGCGACTACTTCCTGCGCGCCGGCCGCCTCGACAAGAAGGGCGGCCCCCAGTACAGCGTCGCGAACGGCGTCTTCACCACCTGCCAGTGCGGCGGTCTCGAAACGCCGTCGTGGAGCATCGCCGGCCGGCGGACGGACATCACGCTGCAGGGCAAGGGCATCGTCCGCCACATGACCTTCCGCGTGAAGGACGTGCCCGTCTTCTACTTCCCCTACTTCGTCTTCCCGGCCAACACGCAGCGCGAGAGCGGCTTCTTGATCCCGCGCATCGGCTACTCGAACCGGCGCGGCTTCCAGTACGAGCAGCCGTTCTTCTGGGCGATCAGCAAGAGCACCGACGCCACCATCGCCACCGACCTGGAGAGCGCGGCGCGCGTCGGCCTGATCGGCGAGTACCGCTACATGCTCTCGCGCGAGGCGCGCGGCTCCTTCACCGCCGCCTACTACAACGAGAACATCCGCGGCAACACCAAGGGCACGCTCGAGCCGGACGGCACCCCCGCCGACATCCCCGAGAACCGCTTCGCGCTCGCCGGGCACCACATCTCGCCCTTCGTCGGCGGGAGCAAGTTCTACCTGGACATGTTCGCGGTGAGCGACGACCTCTTCCTGCGCGAGATCAACAGCTTCGCATTCTCGAGCCGGAGCGACCTCGCCTTGCGCAGCACGCGCTTCACCACCTCGCGCACGGGCGTCGTGAAGACGTGGGGCGAGGGCTACGCGTCGGTCGAGACCGCCTACTACCAGGACCTGATCGACCCGCAGGAGGTGGCCCTGCAGAAGCTGCCGCGCATCGAGGCCGAGCATTCCCTCCCGCTCCTCGGCGACCGCCTGGTCGCGCACCTGGCCGGCCAGGGGATCGACTACCAGCGCGAGCAGGGCTACGACGGCCTGCGCGCCGACCTGGCGCCCGAGCTGCTGCTGCCCTTCCATCTGGGGCGGGCGCTGCACGGCTCGCTTTCCGGTGGGGTGCGCGAGACGGCGTACCACCTGACCAACGACGTGCAGGTGGCGCGCGTGGTGCCGAGTAGCGGCGCCGCGTCGTTCTTCCGGGCGGCGCCCGAGCTGCCGCGCCTCGACACCGACCACACGCGCGAGCTCGGGGAGGTCCACGGCCAGGTGGGCACCGAGCTCGCGCGCGTGTTCACCTTCCGGCACCTCGGCCTGGAGAAGCTCCGGCACACGCTCGAGCCCGAGCTGCAGTACCTCTTCGTGCCGCAGGTGGGACGGCCGATCTTCGACACGCCGCTGCCAAAATGCACCGGGGCGTCCGGCGAGAAGCCCGGCAACAACTGCGACGCCACGCTCTTCAGCGAGGGCTTCCTCTTCGACAATCGCGACGCGATCAACCGGCGGAACTTCCTCTCCTACGGCCTCACCACGCGGCTGCTCGGCCGGGGTCCGACGGCGGCCGAGAGCACCGCCGCGGCGGCGCCCGCGCCCGTCCCGGTCGATCCCGAGACGCTGCCGCAGGGCCTGTCCGCCGGCGCGCTGCCGGACTTCGTGGGCCCGCCGGCGCTGCCCGCGGCGGCCGGCGGGGCGCCCCCCGCCGCCGCCGCGCCCCGCGAGCTGGTGCGCGCCTCGATCCTGCACGGCTACGACCTCTCGCGGCCCCTGGTCGGCAACAGCCACGCGAGCGACATCGACGTGGGGGTTCGCCTGACGCCGCTCGACTACCTCGGGCTCACCTACAACACGACGGTCAGCGTAGAGCAGCGCGAGATCCGCGGTCTCTCGACCGGGATCTTCATGCGCGAGCCCTGGTGGACGCCGCCCAACATCGTGCGCAACTTCCAGAGCCCGACCACCATCGGCCTCTCGTACCGCTTCGTCCAGAGCGACGTGAACCGGAGCGCACCGTCGCCTGCAGTCGAGTCGCCGCTCTTCAACAGCGCCGGCGTGAACGAGCTCGACGGCTCGTTCTACCTGCGGCTCGGGGACTACCTGGGCTTCACCTTCCTCTCGCGCTACGATCTGAGCACGACCACCACGGGGCCGACGTCGACGCTCGGCCCCCACTTCCTCGAGCGCGACTATCTCCTGCGCCTCATCTCGCGCTGCAACTGCTGGGTGCTCCAGGCCGGGGTCTCCGACAAGACGAACCCGGACGAGCGCCTGTTCCGCGTGCAATTCACGCTCTTCGGGCTGGGCTCCTTCGGGAAAACGCCGGTGCCGCCCGGCTTCGTGGGCTTCGCGCCGCTCGCGCAGATGCAACGGCAGGGCGTTGGCCCGGCGGCGCTCGGCGGCCTCTACCAATGAAGGGCGTCGTGCTCGCGGGCGGCCTCGGCACGCGCCTCCTGCCGCTCACCCGCATCACGAACAAGCACCTGCTCCCGGTGTTCGACCGGCCGATGATCTTCTACCCGATCCAGACGCTCATCAACGCGGGCATCACCGACATCCTGCTCGTGACCGGCGGGCCCCACGCGGGGGACTTCCTGCGGCTCCTGGGCGACGGGCGGGAGTTCGGGCTGAAACGGCTCAACTACACCTACCAGGAGGGCGAGGGCGGCATCCCGGCAGCGCTCTCGCTCGCCGAGCATTTCGCCGACGGCGAGAGGCTGTGCGTCATCCTGGGCGACAACCTGATCGAGGGCTCGGTGGCGCCGGCGGTGGAGCGCTTCGGGCGCCAGCCCGCGGGCGCCCGCCTCGTGCTCGCCGAGGTGCCCGATGCCGAGCGCTTCGGCGTGGCGGACGTGCAGGACGGCCGCATCGTCTCGATCGAGGAGAAGCCGGCCCGCCCGAAGAGCCGCTATGCGGTGACCGGCATTTACCTGTACGATGCGCGCGTGTTCGACGTGATCCGCACCCTCCGGCCGTCGGCGCGCGGCGAGCTCGAGATCACCGACGTGAACAACTGGTACCTGGCGCGCGGCGAGCTGGCCTGCGAGATCATCGAGGGCTGGTGGACGGATGCGGGCACGTTCGACTCGCTCCACCGGGCCGGCAACCTGGTCGCTCAGACCGGCGCCAACTTGACCGACGGCCCCGCCACGCGCGAGCCGGGGAGCCCATGATCGACGGCGTGGTGGTCTGGCGCGCCCAGCATCGGTAGCAGCGATGAGTGCCACGCGACCCGCGGGCCCGATCCGGGCCGAGCATGTCCTCAAGCCCTGGGGGCACGAGACCATCTGGGCGCGCACCGACCGCTACGTCGGCAAGATCCTCCACGTGCGCGCGGGCGAGGGCTTGAGCCTCCAGTACCACCGCCGGAAGGAGGAGACGATGCGCGTCCTCTCCGGAGCCGTGACCCTGGAGGTCGGCGCCGAGCGGGGCGAGCCCCGCCGCGTCCGGCTCGGACCGGGCGAAGGCTTCCACCTGCCGCCCGGGACGCGCCACCGCGTGACCGCGCTCGAGGACGCCGACATCCTCGAGGTCTCGACCCCCGAGCTGGACGACGTGGTGCGGCTCGAGGACCGCTACGGGCGGGTGCCGTGAAGACGGCGCTCATCACCGGCATCACGGGCCAGGACGGATCGTACCTGGCCGAGCTGCTGCTCGAGAAGGGCTACCGGGTCGTCGGCATGGTGCGCCGGGCGAGCACGGAGAACTTCGAGCGCATCGCGCATCTCCGCGACCGCGTCGATCTGCGGCAGGCGGACCTGCTCGACCAGCTCTCGCTCATCGACCTGCTGCGCGCCGTCGAGCCGGACGAGATCTACAACCTCGCCGCGCAGTCCTTCGTCCCCACCTCGTGGCAGCAGCCCGTGCTGACGGCGGAGTTCGACGCGGTGGGCGTGACGCGGCTCCTCGAGGCCGTCCGCCTGGTCGCGTCCGGGGCGCGCTTCTACCAAGCCAGCTCGAGCGAGATGTTCGGCCAGGTGCGCGAGACGCCGCAGCGCGAGAACACGCCCTTCTACCCGCGCAGCCCGTACGGCGTCGCGAAGGCGTACGGGCACTTCATCACGGTGAACTACAGGGAGAGTTATGCTATCTATGCGTGCTCTGGAATACTTTTCAATCACGAGTGTTTGTCCGCCTCGACGCCGCTCCTGATCCGCGAGGCGGGAACGATCGCGGTGCGGACGCCACCGGACATCGCGCCGGTGAGGGAGAAGGGCGCGAGCGTGCAGTCGTTCACGCCCGAGGGGCTCGAGGTGTGGGACGGGACCGGCTGGACCGTGGTGCGCGCCATCACCGCGACCCGCCATCGGTCCGAGGATCCAGAGCATCGCTTGCTGTCGATCGAAGCGCGCGGCGGCGTCGTGACGGTGACGGCTCACCACCTCATGCTGCACGCCGACCTCCGCGAGGCGTCCGCGGAGTCCCTGGCCCCGGGCGATGAGCTGGCGCTGGCAGCGTCGGTCCCCTCCACGCCGTCATGGGCGCGCCTGTCTGCTGAGATGGCCGAGTTCCTGGGCTTCATGGCGGCCGACGGTTACGTCGCGAAGGAGGGCGCCAATATCAATTTCACCAACAATGGCCGCGCCTTTCGCGCCCGGGTCGCCGAGCTGTGGTCGCGTCTGTTCCTCGGGCGCACGCGGGAATGGGACGGGCGGTCCGGCTTCGATCGCGAGCGCACGGTCAAGCACCTCGCGCTCACTGGGGTTCCCGAGGTCGCCGCGTGGCTCCGGAGCCAGCTCTACACCGCCACCGGGCACAAGCAGGTGCCCCCCCTCGTTCTCAACGGGGACGACTGGGCGCAGCAGGCGTTCCTTGCGGCCCACTACGCGGGAGACGGGCTCAAAGCCGGCAATGGTGACAGCGTCAAGACGAACAGCCCGGTCCTGGCGCAAGGGCTCTGCTGGCTCTACGCGTTGAAGGGACAGCAGTCGTCAGTCTACGTCGAGTGGCGCGACGGCACGGCTTACTATCAGCTGAACCTTTCCTCGTCGCATCCTCGTGGACAAAAGGGCCAGCACCTCCGGAAGAACCCCGCGGAGATCCGCCGAGTGGTTCCGCTGCGTGCGCGCGAAGGCGAGTGGGTGTTCGACCTTGAGACCGAGAGCGGTCTGTTCTGTGCGGGAGTAGGTGGTCTCGTCGTGCACAACTCCCCCCGCCGCGGCCGCGAGTTCGTCACGCGGAAGGTGAGCGACGGCGCCGCGCGCGTGAAGCTCGGCCTCCAGCGCGAGCTCCGCCTCGGGAACCTCGAGGCGCGCCGCGACTGGGGCTTCGCCGGCGACTACGTGGACGCCATGTGGCGCATGCTGCAGCAGCCCGAGGCCGACGACTACGTGATCGCGACCGGCGAGGCCCACACCGTGCGCGAGCTGGTGGAGATCGCCTTCGGCACGCTCGGGCTCGACTGGCGCCAGCACGTGCACGAGGACCCTGCGTTGCTCCGCCCCGCCGAGGTCGAGCGCCTGGTGGGCGACGCCTCCAAGGCGCGGCGCGTGCTCGGCTGGGCGCCGCGCGTCTCCTTCCGCGAGCTGGTCGAGATGATGGTGCGCGCCGACCTGGAGCGCCTGCAGCGCCGCTGAGGGCGCGATGCGCGTCTTCGTGACCGGCATCGCGGGCTTCGCCGGGCCCGTGGTCGCGGCGGCGCTCCTCGAGGCCGGGCACGTGGTGCACGGCCTCGTGCGCGGCGCGGGCCCGTGGCCGCGGCTCGCGGAGCTCCCGCTCGCGCCGGGCGCGCTCCACCGCGGCGACCTGGCCGACGGCCGCTTCCCGGATGTCGTCCGCGACGTCGCTCCCGACGTGGTCGTCCACCTCGCCGCGCTCTCCTTCGTCCCCGCGGCCGAGCGTGACCCGGCGGCCGCCTATCGCACGAACCTGGGCGGTACGCTCGCCGTGCTCGCCGCGGTGCGCGCCCACGCGCCGCGCGCGCGCGTGCTGGCGGTCACCTCGGGCGACGTCTACGGCGCCGTGCAGGCCACCGAGCTGCCCATCGTCGAAGAGACGCCGCTTCGTCCGGTGACCGTGTACGGCGCGAGCAAGGCGGCGGCGGACATCGCGGCCGCGCAGTGGGCACGCGCCTACGGCCTCGACGTCGTCCGCGCCCGGCCGTTCAACCACACCGGCCCCGGGCAGGACCCCGCGTTCGTGTGCAGCGCGCTGGCGCGGCAGCTCGCGCTGATCGAGGCCGGGAAGCAGGACCCGGTCGTGCGTGTCGGCAACGCGGACCCGGTGCGCGACTTCTCCGACGTACGCGACATCGCCACCGGCTACGTGGCCCTCCTCGAGCGGGGCCGGAGCGGCGAGGCCTACAACCTGTGCTCGGGCGACGGCGTCAGCATCGCCGAGGTGATCGCCCTCCTGCGCACGCACGCGCGCGTGCCGGTGCGGGTGCACTCCGACCCGGCGCTGCGCCGCGCCCACGACGTGCCCCGCATCGTCGGTAGCCACGCTCGTGCGACCGAGCACACGGGGTGGCGGCCGGCGCGGCAGCTCACGACGACGTTGCGTGAGGTGCTCGAGGACTGGCGGGCGCGCATCGCGGCCGGTGGGTGACGGCGGGCCCACCGGCGCGCCGTCATTCGCCGCGCTCGTGCACGCGAGCCCGTGCTTGCCGCTCGGAAAACACGCGGGTATGCTCGACAGAGCCCCATGGAGGACTTCCCGCACCGCACGCTCGAGCAGCTCCTGATCGAGCAGGGCCGCATCACCCAGGACGACCTGCGCAAGGTGAAGCGGCTCCAGCAGGAGCGGGGCGAGCGGCTGGAGCGCCTCCTCCTCGACCTGGGCTTCATCTCCGAGGAGGACCTGCTCCCCCTCCTCTCCGCCTACCTGGGCGTCGAGACCGTCCACCGGCGCGACTTCCCGACCGCGCCCCTGCCGCTCGGCAGCCTGAACCTCAAGTTCCTGAAGCACGCCAAAGTGCTGCCGCTCGCGCAGACGAACGGCACGCTCACCGTGGCGATGTCCGACCCCGCCGACTACTACACGATCCAGGGCCTCGAGCTCGCCACCGGGCTCCAGATCGAGCCGCGCCTCGCGCGCGAGCGCGACGTGCTCGAAGCGCTCGAGACGATCTACGGCGGCGAGAACGCCGCCGGGGGTGCGAGCGCGGAGACGGCCGACACGGAGCTCGAGGTCTTCAGCGACGACGAGGAGGATGTCAACCACCTGCGCGACCTCGCCTCCGAGGCGCCGGTCATCCGCTTCGTGAACCTGCTCATCAGCCGCGCGGTCGAGCAGCGCGCCTCGGACATCCACATCGAGCCCTTCGAGAACGAGCTCAAGGTCCGCTACCGCATCGACGGCGTGCTGCACGACGTGGAGGCGCCGGCGCGGCGGCTGCAGGCGGCGATCGTGTCGCGCGTCAAGATCATGTCGAAGCTCAACATCGCCGAGCGGCGCCTGCCGCAGGACGGGCGCATCAAGCTGCGGCTCATGGGGCGCGAGATCGATCTCCGCGTCTCGACCCTCCCCACGCTCTACGGCGAGAGTGTCGTGCTCCGCATCCTCGACCGCTCGTCGATCGTCGTGACCCTCGGGGCGCTCGGCTTCCCGGAGGACACGCTCGCGCAGTTCGACCGGCTGATCATGAAGCCCTACGGCATGATCCTGGTGACCGGCCCCACCGGCAGCGGCAAGACGACCACGCTCTACGGGGCGCTCGACAAGATCAACTCGCCCGACAAGAAGCTCATCACCATCGAGGATCCGGTCGAGTACCAGCTGTTCGGCGTGAATCAGATCCACGTGAAGCCGCAGATCGGGCTCACCTTCGCGAACGGGCTGCGCTCGATCGTCCGCCAGGACCCCGACGTCATCATGGTGGGCGAGATCCGCGACGCCGAGACGGCCGAGATCGCGATCCAGGCGGCGCTCACCGGCCACCTCGTCTTCTCGACCCTGCACACCAACGACGCGGCGGGCGCCGTGTCGCGTCTCCTCGAGATGGGGGTGGAGGACTACCTGCTCGCCTCCTCGCTGCTCGGGGTGCTCGCCCAGCGCCTGGTGCGCAAGGTGTGCGAGAAGTGCCGCCGGTCGGCGGAGATCACCCCCACGGTGCAGCGCGAGCTCGGCGGCGACGGCGCTCCGGCGCAGGTCTACGAGGGCACGGGCTGCGAGGACTGCGCGCAGACCGGATATCGCGGCCGCTCGGGCATCTTCGAGCTCCTGCTGATGAACGACGTGATCCGGCCGCTCATCCTGAAGCGCTCCTCGGCCGACATGATCAAGGACGCGGCCGTGCAGCAGGGGATGAGGACCCTCCGAGAAGACGGCTGGCACAAGGTCCGCACCGGCGTCACCACGGTGGCGGAGGTGGTGCGCGTCACGCAGGAGGAGGTCTAGGACGCCGACCCGAGACTCCGTCTCGGGTCGGGGACGGACCGCGAGAGTGTCGCCGGGTGGACAGGGTCGACGGCGTGCCGCGGCCGGCGAAGCCGGCGCGGCATAGTCTACCGGAGCGCAAGCGCGTGGGCGGAGACGACAGGTCCGTGGCGCAAGCTGACGACCCAAGGGTCTTGAGGTTTGCCGCGCCGGCTTTGCCGGCCGCGGCACGGCGTTCGCACGATCCACGAACGGCACACGCTCGCTTCCCGTTCCGACCCGAGACAAGGTCTCGGGTCGGTCTATGAGCCTCCTCGACCGGCTCCGCCGCGGCGGCCGGAGCGTGGCCCCGGCGGCGCGCGTGGCGGTGATCGGCCTCGACGGGGTCGGGCTGCCGCTGGTGCAGGACCTGACCGCGCGCGGCGTGATGCCGCGGCTCGCGGCGCTCCTCCCGGCCGGCACCACGGCGCCCATGCGCTCCTCGATCCCGACCATCTCGAGCGTGTCGTGGACCGGCTTCATGACGGGGCAGAACCCCGGCAAGCACGGCATCTACGGCTTCACCGACGTGAAGCCGGGCACGCTCACGACCTTCTTCCCGAACTTCGGCAACGTGAAGAGCGAGACCCTGTGGGACGTGGCGGGGCGCGCCGGCAAGCGCGCGATCGTGCTCAACGTCCCGAACACGTACCCGGCGCGCGCGCTGAACGGCCTCCTCGTCTCCGGCTTCGTGGCGGTGAATCTCGAGCGCGCGGTCTACCCCCCCGAGCTCCTGCCGCGCTTGCGGGAGGACGGCTACAAGATCGACGTCGACTACCTGAACGCCGATCAGCGGCCGGACGCCTTCTTCGCGGACCTCGCGGCGACGCTCGACGCCCGCCGCCGCGTCTACCTGCGGCTGCTCGCCGACGAGCCGTGGGATCTCTTCATCGGCGTCATCACCGAGTGCGACCGGCTGCACCACTACTTCTGGAGCCAGTACGTGGACCCGGCCGCGCCGCACCACACCCGCTTCCTCGACTTCTACCGCCGTCTCGACGACGTGCTGGGCGCGCTCGCCCAGGCGCTGCCCGCGGGCACGCCGCTCTTCATCGTCGCCGACCACGGCCACACCCTCATCCATCGCGAGTTCTATCCGAACGCCTGGCTGCGCGCCGAGGGCCTCCTCCGCTTCACGAGCGAGACGCCCAAGGGGCTCGTGGACGTGGACCCGGCGAGCAAGGTCTTCGTGCTCGATCCGGGGCGCGTCTACGTGCACCGCCGGGGCCGCTTCCCGCTCGGCACCGTCGGCCCTGCGGAGGCGGAGGACCTGCTCGCGCGGGTGCGCGCAGGGCTCCTCGCGCTGCGCGACGCGAGCCCGGGCGCGCCCGCCGGTGGCCGGCCCGTGCCGCGCGTGTTCGGGCGCGACGAGCTGTACCACGGCCCCGAGCTCGATCGGGCCCCCGACCTGGTGGTGCACTTCGCCGACGGCTACGATCCCAAGGGCGCGCTCGCGAAGCGCGAGGTGTTCGGGCGGAGCGCGCTCACCGGCATGCACACCTACGCCGACTCGCTCTTCTTCGTGAACCGCCCCGGCGTGCCAGCCGACGGGCTCGACATCGTCGACCTGGCGCCGACCATCCTCGCGCTGCTCGGCGTCGAGCCGCCCCCGAACATGGACGGCCGGGTGCGTCTCCCCCCTTGAAGCGCGGGCTCGGATCCGAGTCTAAGTGGCCGTCGAAGGGGTATGCCAGGGACCCTGCGAAGTTGAAAAGGTGCCGACCGTCGGTATATGAATGCAATGATTTTCCCGCACTTTAGCCTCCGTGTGGCGGCGTGGCGGACGGGCGGCGGCGTGAGGAGCCCTGGTGGCGCAATTCCAGTATCGCGCGGTTGATCCGCAGGGGAAGGTCGTCGAGGGGACGATCGAGGCCGGCGAGGTCCCGGCGGTGGTTGCACGCCTGCACGATCGCGGCCTCATCCCGATCACGATCGCCTCGACGGACGGCGCGCGCCCCCGCGCCGCCGGCACCAAGCTGCCCGTGCTGCCCGCGCTCGGGCGCCGCCGCGTCAAAGCCCGCGACCTCCTCGTCGTGACGCAGGAGCTCTACGCGCTCGTGTCCTCCGGCCTGCCCCTCGACCGGAGCCTCGCCACGCTCGCCGAGCTGGCCGACAACCAGGAGTTGAAACGCATCCTGAGCGACGTGCTGCACGCCGTGCAGGGTGGCAAGTCGCTCGCCGAGGCGCTCGGCCAGCACCGCATCTTCCCGCCCCTCTACGTGAACATGATCCGCGCGGGGGAGGTCGGCGGCTTCCTCGAGGTGGTGCTGCAGCGGCTCTCGGAGTACCTCGAGCGCGGGCAGCAGCTGCGCGACGAGGTGCGCGCGGCGCTCACCTACCCGATCCTCCTCGTGTGCGCCATGGGTGCCTCGATCCTCGTGCTGCTCATCTACGTGCTGCCCAAGTTCACGGTCATGTTCTCCGAGTTGGGTCGCGCGCTCCCGCTGCAGGCGCGGGTGCTCCTCGCGGTCTCGGAGGCGGTGCGCGGCTACTGGTGGGCCGGGATCGGTGCCGTGGGCCTGGTCGTGGGCAGCGTGCGCTACTCGATCCGCACTCCGCGCGGGCGCTACGAGTGGGATCAGTGGAAGCTCCGCCTCGCGCTGGTGGGACCGCTGCTGCGCAAGATGGAGGTCGCGAGCCTCGCGCGCACCCTCGGCACGCTGCTCAAGAGCGGCGTCCCCATGCTGCAGGCGCTCGGCATCGTGAAGGAGGTCGCGGGCAACCAGGTGATCGCGCGCTCGCTCGGCGAGGTCGAGGTCGGCGTGCGCGAGGGGGCGGGGGTGGCGGAGCCGCTCGCCCGCTCGGGCGTCTTCCCGCCGCTCGCCGTGCAGATGATCGCGGTCGGCGAGGAGACCGGCAAGCTCGACGAGCTCTTGATCCGCGTCGCCGACCACTTCGACCGCGAGGTGCGGGTCCAGATCCAGCAGTTCACGCGCCTGCTCGAGCCGGTGCTCATCCTGGTGATGGGCCTCGGGGTGGGGTCCATCGTGATCTCCATGCTGTCGGCAATCTTCAGCGTGAACGATCTGCCGATGTAAAGGGGTCGTCGCATGCGAACACATAGACGGGAGTCGGGCTTCACGCTCATCGAGATGATGGTCGTCATGGTGATCATCGGCCTCCTCGTGGCGCTGGTCGGCCCCAACCTCATCGGACAGGGGGAGAAGGCGAAGGTGAAGGCGGCGCGTGCCCAGATCGAGATGCTGGGCACGTCGCTCGACACCTTCCGCCTCGACGTAGGCCGCTACCCGACGACGCAGGAGGGCCTCGCGGCGCTCCGCCAGCGGCCTTTCGGCACCGACCGCTGGGACGGCCCGTATCTCAAGAAGGACGTCCCGGCGGACCCCTGGGGCCGCCCGTACTACTACCGCAGCCCGGGCGAGGGCGGGCGCCCCTACGACCTCGTCTCCTACGGCGCCGACGGCGCGCCCGGGGGCGAGGGCAACAACCGCGACGTCACCAGCTGGGAAGGCGACACCGGGTGAATGCGCGCCACAGCGCGTGGGAGGCCGGAGCCGCGAGGCGCCAAGCCCCGCGCGGCGGGAGCCGCGCGGGAGTTCGTCCGGGGCGCGCGGCAGAGCCGCGCGGGCGTTGGACGCGGAGCGCGCGCGGCGCGCGAGCGCCGCACGGGCCCCGGGGTGAGTTTGCCTTCACGCTCCTCGAGATGATGGTGGTGCTCGTCATCGTCGCCATCGGGAGCGCGCTCGTCGTGCCCATGGTCGAGGGGGGCTACGAGGGGCGCGAGGTGCGCCGCGCGGCGCGCCAGATCGCCGCTACCATGCACTACTGCCGGGGCGAGGCGGTGGCACTCGGCCAGCCGCAGGAGCTGGTCATCGACGCCGTCGAGAACAGCATCCACACGACGGGCTGGGGCCGCTGGGCGGTGCTCACCGACCGCGCCGTCATCGAGGACGTGCACGGCGGCCAGGCCTTCAGCGACGGGGTGGTGCAGATCCTCTTCTTCCCGAACGGGAGCACGAGCGGCGCCGAGGTGATCATCGCGGGCCGGCGCGATCGACGGGAGCACCGCCTGAGTATCGTGCTCGATCCGCTCCTCGGGACGGTCCACGTGGGAGACGCAACCGGATGACGCGCCGGGAGGAAGGCCGCCGTCCCGGACGGGCCCTCGGGAGCGTTGGCTTCACGCTCATCGAGGTCGCGGTCGCGCTCGCGATCCTCGGGGTGGGGGTCGTCACCTGCCTCCAGATCTTCGGCGCGAGCCTCCGCATGCAGCAGCGAGCCAGCCGTGAGACCCGTGCCGTGCTGGCGGCCCGCGCGGCCATGGACGCGCTGATCGCCACCCCGGAGCTCCAGGACCACAGCGAGGACCGCAACAGCGCCGAGGGTTTCCGCACCCACGTCCTGGTTCGCCACGCCGGGCGGGACGAGGGTCTGAGCGACAAGGCGCTCGACTTCCAGTCCGACTACTCGCTCCGCTACCTCCAGATCGACGTCACCTGGCAGGACGGTGTGGGCGCCAAGACCTACACCTTGAAGAGCCTCCGGATGGCCCCCGAAAATGAATAGGCCGGCGCACACGGGCGGCGGGGGGGACGCCCCCGCCGCGACCTCCGCAGGCCCGCGCGCGCGTGCGGCTCCCCCGGGGGGACGCCTCGGCCGACGAGGCGCGCGTGGCCGAGGACGCGGGAGCGCCGGGGGCGTCCCCCCCGCCGCCCGCTGCCCGCCCGGCTTCACCCTCCTCGAGATCGTCATCGCGCTCACGGCGCTCGCGCTCGTCACCGTGATCTGCTACGGCGCCTTCCATCTGGGCATCCGGGCGATGGAGCGGGGGGAGGTGGCGGTGGTCGCGGCGCAGCGCCTGCGGGTGGCGACCGACGTCATCATCCGCCAGGTCAAGTCGATCGTCCCCTACAAGGCGCGCAACCGCGACGACGAGGAGTACGTCTTCTTCATGGGGACGGCCAGCTCGATGGCGTTCATCACCGGCGCCGGCCTCGAGGGCGGAGGCGGCCTCACGCGCGTCGTCTACCAGGTGATGGACAATCCGCCGCGTCTGGTGATGAGCGAGAGCCCGTTCTTCTCGAGCAGAGCGCTCGGCCGCGAGCCGGTCGACCAGCCGGGCCTGCACTCCGCCGTGCTCCTCGAAGACTTCAAGAGCCTCAAGTTCGAGTACCTCTTCTACGAAGGCCTCGAGCCCGAGTGGCGCACCGAATGGAACGGCCACGACGAGGAGGACATGCTGCCCGTGGCGGTGCGCGTGCTCGTCGACGGCATCCCCGGCCTCGAGGTGAACACCTGGGGGCAGGAGATCCCCGTCATGGCGGCGCACTACGGCGAGGAGGGGGGCGCCGGCTTCCTCGACGACGACGGCGATAGCGGCGACGAGAGCGACGAGGAGGGGGAGGAGCCAGATGAGGGGGACTGAACCGGCCCGCCGGCGCGGCGAGCGGGGCGTGGCGCTCCTCCTCGTCCTCTGGATGTTCATGGTCCTCGGCGTGCTCGCGCTCGACTTCGCCCGCTACATGCGCGACGACGCGATGGCGTCCGTCAACCTGGCCGACGAGACGCGCGGCTACTACCTGGCCCTGGCCGGCATGAACCGCGCCATCTTCGACGCCCAGCGGCGGCGCGAGAAGAACGGCCCGGCCGCGCCGCCCGGTACCGCCGCGGCCGCCCCCCAGGGTCCCCACACGCTCGATGAGGACGAGGAGGACGACCTGCTCGTGCCGGTAGATGGGCAGTGGCACGAGGGGGATTTCGCGGGTGGCCGCTGGGCGGTACGCATGACCGACGAGGGAGGACGCATCTCACTCAACAAGGCCGACGAGACGCTGCTCCAGCGCATCATCAAGAACCTCGTGCAGGGTGACCCGACCGCCGGCGTCGACCGGCGCATGCAGCAAGCGATCGACACCGTGGTGGACTCGATCCTCGACTGGCGCGACCACGACAACCTGAAGCGCGCCAACGGCGCCGAGAGCGCGTACTACCTGAAGCGCCACGTACCCTACCGGGCGAAGAACGCGTTCTTCGACTCGCCCGAGGAGCTGCTCCTGGTGCGCGGCGTCACACCCGACCTCTACTACGGGAGCAACGGCATGCCGGGGCTGCGGGACGTCTTCTCCGTGTACAACCGCTCCCCCAAGATCTCCCTGGGTACCGCCCCGCCGGCGGTGCTCCAGGCCCTCCTCGGCATCGATGCGGCGGCGGCCGCGGACCTGGTCGCGCAGCGCGATGCCGGTGAGCCCATCAATGACCAGGTGAAGGCCCAGCTCGCGTCCGTCGACCCCGTCCTGGTGACGCTCGTCGACGACAGCGCGAACCTCCCGCACCTGGTGATGATCGACGCGCGGGGCGACCTCGCCTCGACCCGCAACCAGTCGCACGTCGCGGTGGTCGCCGACCTGGCCGCGCCGGCGACCGAGGGCACGCGGATCATCCGCTGGCTCGACCGGGCGCCGTGGGATGCCCGCCCGCCCGGCCCGCCGGCCGCGAGGGAGAAGTCGTGACCCTCGGCGAGCTCACCCAGCGGCTCAGCCGGGCCGACTTCCTGGACGGCCTCGGCATCTACGTGGGCACGCACGAGGTGGCCCTGGCGCACGTAGTGAAACGCTTCTTCACGGTGGCGCTCCGCCACGCGCGCACTTACCCGCTGCCGCCGGCCGCCCACGCCGCCGAGCGCCGCCAGGCCCTCGGGCAGGCCGTGCTCGCCTTTGCGGGGGAGCACCACGTGGACACGCGGCGCGCCTACCTCTGCCTGCCGCGCACCGCGGCCGCGTGCAACCGCGTCCTCCTGCCGGCGGCCGCGCGGGAGAACCTGTCGCAGGTGCTCGAGTACGAGATCGAGCACCTGGTGCCGCTGCCGCGCGACCAGGTCTACTTCGACTA
>Ga0137403_10003442_pt1 | contig 18992 bp, 9 predicted proteins | sample CZOMad2_1_16fung_FD_122057 | JGI IMG/M metagenome (GOLD analysis project Ga0137403, IMG submission 122057) | Vadose zone soil fungal communities from Angelo Coast Range Reserve, California, USA - CZOMad2_1_16fungal (Hybrid Assembly) | ecosystem: Environmental > Terrestrial > Soil > Vadose zone...
CAGGGCGTTTACGGGCATCCAGATCGGCCCGCGCCAGTTGGAGTTGCCGCCGAACATCCCGGTGTCGGATTCCGCCGGCAGGTAAGAAACCCAGTACTCCTGCCCGTCTGCCTGAAAGACATAGGGATGCTCGGCGTGGTAGCGTGACAGCGAGCGGAGGCCGTAGGGGCTCAAAAACTCATTCTCGTCGAGCATCTTCTCCAGCACTCGACGAAGCTTGGTTTCGTCAAGGATCGACGCGAGCCGGTGGCCTGCATAGCCAACTTTTCTCGGGTCATGGATGGCGGCAACCAGTTCCGGGCGCGTGTCGAGGAACCACTGGAACCGCTCCCCGAGCTCGGGGTACTTTGCCATCAGTCTCCCGTCAAACGTCGTAGCCGCGCACAGGGGCAACAGACCCACTATGGACCGCACCTTGAGATGCTGGGCCTGGCCGTCGGGTGTGCGGAGCACGTCGTAGAAGAAGCCGTCCGCCTCGTCCCACATGCCCGCGTCCTGGCCTAGGTGCACCATCGCCGAGGCGATCCACAGGAAGTGTTCGGTAAACTTGAGTGCCATATCGACGTAGTCCGTATCGGTCATCGCCAGTTCCACGGCGATTTCGAGCATGTTCTGGCAGAACAGCGCCATCCAGGCGGTACCGTCGGCTTGTTCCAGATAGCCGCCGGTGGGCAGGGGGGCGCTGCGATCGAACACCCCGATGTTGTCGAGCCCCAGGAAGCCGCCCTCAAACACGTTGCGCCCTGAACGATCCTTACGGTTCACCCACCAGGTGAAGTTCAGCAATAACTTCTGAAAGCTGCTCTTCAGCCATTCCCTGTCCCCCTCCCCCGTATGCGCCTGTTCCAGGCGGTAGGTGAAGATGGTGGACCAGGCATGCACGGGCGGGTTGACGTCGCCGAAGTTCCACTCGTAGGCGGGAATCTGGCCGTTGGGGTGCATGTATCGCTCGCGCAGCATCAGCTTCAGTTGCTGTTTGCCGAACTCCTCGTCCACGAGCGTCAAGGCGAGGACATGGAAGGCCAGATCCCACGCCGCGTACCAGGGATACTCCCACTTATCCGGCATGGAGATCACGTCGCCGTTGTACATGTGATGCCAGCTGTCATTGCGCGGGGCGGCCTTGCGCGTCGGCTTGAAGGGGTCGGAGCCACGCTCTTCGAGCCACTTGTCCACATCGTAGTGGTAGAACTGCTTGCTCCACAGCATGCCAGCCAGCGCCTGACGCATGACATTGGCCCCGTCAGCGCCGAGAGAAGCCGGTATGATGGCCGCGTAAAACTCGTCTGCCTCTCGTCTGCGGGCCTGTAGCACCGCCTCAAACTGGCTGCCGAATGGACCGGTGCCCTCGCTGTTGGTCGGGGCAGGGGCGGCCGGTGCGACGTCCGAAAGCCGGAGCCGCACCACCCGACATGCACCGGGGTCCACGGTCAGGCGGTAGTGCGCCGCCACCTTCGTGCCCTTTTTCTCCGAGTTCACGGCCCCTTCCTGGCCGTGGACGATGTAGTTGTTGATGCTGTCCTTGACGTACGGGCTGCGATTGGGGACGCCAAAGATGCGCTGGGTGTTAGTCTCGTTTTCCGTGAACAGCAGAGGCACGTCCCCTTCGCAGTAGAGCCAGCGTTCTCTCAGCCTAGGATCGATGGCCTTGATGACGCCCGTTCCCGGAGTGCCGTCGACCTGCTGAAGAGTGGGCCGGTCCAGATCGCCATGCCAGGACCACTGGTTTCGAAACCAGAGCGTTGGCAAGACGTGCAGCTCGGCCGCTTCCGGGCCGCGGTTGTATATGGTGATCTGGATCAGCACGTCCTCGGGGGACTCTTTGGCATACTCCACGAACACGTCGAAGTACCGATCCTGATCGAACACCCCCGTATCGAGCAATTCATACTCGAATTCATGGCGGCCCCGCCGGCGGCTGGTCTCCACCAGGTTATCGTACGGAAAGGCGGCCTGCGGATATTTGTAAAGGTACTTCATATAGGAGTGCGTCGGTGTGCTGTCGAGGTAGAAGTAATACTCCTTGACATCCTCACCGTGATTGCTTTCGCTGTTGGTCAACCCGAACAGGCGTTCCTTGAGGATCGGGTCCTTGCCGTTCCACAGGGCCAGCGCGAAGCAGAGGCGCTGTTGGTCGTCGGAGATGCCGGCCAGACCATCCTCGCCCCAACGATAGGCGCGTGAGCGCGCCTGATCGTGGCTGAAGTAATTCCAGGCGTCGCCGCCCTCGCTGTAGTCCTCGCGCACCGTGCCCCACTGGCGCTCGCTGAGGTACGGTCCCCATTTTTTCCAGGGAACCTTCTGACCCTGTGCCTCCACAAGTCTGCTGTGTTCCGCCGTCATAGGGCACCTTCCTTTGGTTCAAAAGGGTAAGCGGAGCATGTATTTGTAATGTCCGGGGACCAGCTCGAGCTCTGTCTCTTCCGTCGGGTGGAACGGTTGGCGATGGCTCCAGGGGTTTTCGCCGGAAGGAAGCAGCCAGAAGTTGCCCTCGGGATCCCGCACAATCCACTGCTGACACGACCTTTCCACAAAAAGGACTGCCCGTTGCTTTCTTGGAGAGATCATTTTCGCTCCGGAGCACGTTCACCCAAGAGAAAGAAGCGGCACTTTTCTGACGCACAGGACATCGTACGGTACCCACAGCCGCCACTTCGCCCACAGCCGCTGGGTGGGACTGCGGCCGCCGGTTGAACAACTTCAGCGTTGGCTTGGGGGGCTCATCACGGAGGCCGTAGTGGCGGGTGCAGCCGCCGTGGGTTGCTCAGGCGTCCACCCGCCCCCCAGGGCCTTGTACAGCTGCACGAGGTTGAGCAATTCACTAGCCCGGATGCGCGCCAGCTCCAGTTCGGCGTCGAAGAGCTGGCGATCGGCGTCGAGCACCTGGAGATAGCTGTCAAGGCCACCCAGGAAACGCGTAGTGGCTAAAGCGGAGCTGTCGACGAGGGCCGCCACGAGCAACTCCTGCTGGACGCGCTGCTCGCGGCTTTTGCGATAGCCCACCAAGGCGTCCGAGACCTCGCGGAACGCCGTTTGGATCGCCTGTTCGTATTGGGCCAGGGTTTGGAGCAGGCGCGCGGCTTCCGCCTCATTGATAGAGCGGATGCGACCGGCGTTGAAGATCGGTTGCAGGATATCGAGGCCGATGGTCCAGGTCCGCGCGCTGGCCGAGGCGAAATGTTTTAGGTCATCACTCTCTAACCCCAGGAAGCCGGTCAGCGAAAACCTCGGGAAGTACAAAGCCTTCGCCGCACCGATCCGGGCGTTGGCCGCCACCAGCACCTCTTCGGCTCGCCGGATGTCGGGGCGCCGCTCCAACAACGCCGCGGGGAGGCCAGCGGGAACCTCTGGGGGGAACGGTTGCTCCGTGAGTGGGAGGCCGCGTCGAATGTCACCCGGCGGCAGGGCCAGCAACAGACGGATCTCATTTTCCTTCTGCGTGATCAGACGTTCCAGGTCTGGAATGCGCGCAGCCGCCGTATAGAGCAGGTTTTCGGCCTGCCGTATGTCAAGCCGTGTGGCGACCCCCTGTTCCTGACGCGAGCGCGTCAGTCGCAGGGATTTCTCGCGCGAGGCGAAGGTGCGCTTAGCGATCTCCAGATCGAGGTCGAGCTGGCGCAGCTCGAAGTAGGCCTGGGCGACGTCCGCCACCAGCGTCACCAGGACAGCCCGCTGGGCCCACTCGGTGGAGAGCAATTCAGCGCGGGCGGCCTCGGTCTCGCGTCGCAGCCGGCCCCAGAGATCGAGCTCGTAGAAGAGGCTGAGGCCCAGTAAGAGGGTGTTGCCTTCGTTCGGGCGGCCGGGTGCGGCCAGAAAGCGCTCTTCCGAGATGCGATCATGGGAGGCGGTGCCGTGGACATCGAGTTGTGGGAACAGGAAGGAGCGCGTGACGCCGAGCTGGGCCTGGGCCTCTGTGATGCGCGCCACCGCGATGCGCACGTCATAGTTCTGCTGCAGGGCCGTGTGTACCAGCGCCTGCAAGCTGTCATCGCGGAACAGCTCGAACCACTGGAGGTCGGCCAGCGAAAACGCCTCACGGCCGGGGGCTGGTGGCTCTGCGTCGCGATACTGCGCCGGAAGAGGCAGCGTCGGTCGCTGATAATCCGGCCCCAGCATGCATCCGGCCAGCAAGGTTGCCGCCACAGCGGTAAAAGCCATCAACCTCATCATCGTCGCTCTCCTGTAGGCGTCTCGGTGCGCTCTGGTGCCGGCGTAGCGGAGCCATCTCCGGGCGATGGGGTTGCGGGCAGAGTGGAGCCGTCCGCCGCGTGCACGGCCGACGGCCTAGCAGCCTCCTCCACGGCGGCGACCGGTCGCCGCCACTCGGAGAGCCGCTGGAATAGGACATATAACGACGGCACCACGAACACCCCAAGGAATGTGCCGATGAGCATCCCGCCAAACACGGCGGTGCCCAAGGACACACGGCTGGCGGCCCCTGCCCCGGAGGACAGCATCAGCGGCACAACGCCAAGAATAAAGGCAAACGATGTCATCAGGATTGGGCGCAGACGTAGATGAGCCGCCTCGACAGAGGCCTCGATGATCGACCTGCCCTCGCTGCGCTGCTGCCGGGCGAACTCGACGATCAAAATGGCGTTCTTGGCGATGAGACCCACCAGCATGACCAGGCCAACGCTGGAGTAGACGTCGTTGGCCTCGCCCCGTCCCCACACAAACAGCATCGCGCCCAGCACTCCCGTCGGCACGCTGAAGACGATCGCCAGCGGCATGAGCCAACTCTCATACTGCGCCGCCAGGAAGAGAAACACCATCACCACCGCAAAGATAAGGACGGGACCAGTGGTGCCGGCCGCCTTCTTCTCCTGATAGGCCATGGTCGTCCAGGCGTAGGTAAAGCCGGGGGGCAACACCTTCGCCGCCACGTCTTCCATGGCCTGTAGGGCTTGACCTGAGCTGTACCCTGGCGCCGGACCGCCGAGAATGTCGGCGCTGCGCAGCAGATTGAAATGGTTGATGACGAGCGGGCCGTTGGTGCCGCTCAACGTCACCAACTCACTCACCGGCACCATCTTCCCACTGGTGCTGCGTACGTAGAACCGTTGGAGGTCTTCAGGCGTCTGGCGGAACTGGGATTCCGCCTGCATGACGACGCGAAAAGTACGCCCATACAGGTTGAAGTCATTCAGATAGAGGCCGCCGAGGTAGGTCTGCAAAGCTTGAAAGGCATCGGCAACGGACACCCCGAGGATCTTACAACGCTCGCGATCCAATTCAAGCCACAACTGCGGCTCATTGGCGGAGAAGGTGGTCACGACGCCCGCCACCTCCGGGCGTTGACGCGCCGCCTCTACGACCAGCCTGGTCGCCTCATCCAAGCTCGCCACATCCTTGCCGCCGCGGTCCTGGACCTTCATGTTGAAGCCGCCGGCAGTCCCCAAACCCTTGATCGGAGGCACGTTGTAAGGGATCACGCGACCCCCTTCGATGGTCGCAAAGCGGGCGCGTGCCTGCTCGATGAGCGACGTCACGTGTAGCTCCTTGTCGTGGCGCTCTTCCCACGGTTTCAACACGACAAACAGGGTGCCCAGATTCGACCCAAAGATATTACTGACCAGGCTCTGCCCGGCGAGGCTGAAGTAATTTTCCACGCCAGGCATATCTTTCACCATCGCTTCGGCCTGCGTGTTCACCTGATTGGTGCGCAGCAAGGAGGCGCCCGGTGGCAAGGACACATCGACGATAAAATACCCTTCGTCTTCGTTGGGGAGGAAACCCGTCGGCACGATCGCCAGCAGCCGGGAAATGCTGAACACCACCAGGCCCAGGATGAGGCCAACAAAGATCAGGCGTCGGACCAGCAGCCGCACAATCCTGAGATAACCGCCGGTGGTATGATCGAACGCCCAATTGAAGCCGCTGTAGAAGCGTCCGAGCAATCCGCGTGATTCGGTGCGGGGCTTAAGGAGCAAGGCGCTGAGAGCAGGGCTGAGGGTGAGCGCGTTGAAGGCGGACAGGCCCACAGAGATGGCGATCGTCAAGGCGAACTGCTGATAGAGGCGACCGGTGATTCCCGAGATGAAGGCTACCGGGAGAAAGACTGCCATGAGCACCAGCGCGATCCCCACCACCGCGCCGGACACTTCTCGCATGGCCTCCAGTGTGGCCTCTCTGGGGCCCAAGCCCTTATGGGCCATGTTGTGCTCCACCGCCTCGACCACGACGATGGCGTCATCCACCACGATCCCGATCGCCAGCACCAGGCCAAAGAGTGTCAGCACGTTGACCGAGAACCCCAGCATCGGGAAGAAGATGAACGTGCCGACCAGCGACACCGGCACGGTGAGCAGCGGAATCAGTGTGGCACGCCAGTTCTGTAGGAAGATGAACACCACCAGAATGACCAGGATGACCGCCTCATACAGCGTCTTGGTGACTTCATGGATGGATTCGCGCACGAATAGGGTGCTATCGTAGGTGATTTGGTACGCCAGTCCTTGGGGAAACGTCTTGTGTAGCTCCTGCATGGTTTTGACGGCTTGATCCGCGATGGCGATGGCATTGGCGCCGGGTAACTGGTAGATGATGATCAGGGAAGCGGACTTGGCGTTGAGCCTCGAGATCGTCCCGTAATCATAGGCCCCGAGCTCGACCCGCCCGATATCGGAGACGCGGACGACCGAGCCGTCGGGGCGGGTGCGGAGGATGATGTCCGCAAACTCCTGGGGATCCTTGAGGCGACCTTTGGCCTTGATGGTATACTCGATCTCCTGCCCTGGGGGATTGGGCGGTTGGCCAATTTTGCCGGCCGCGGCCTGAATGTTCTGCTCCTGCACGGCCTGCGTCACGTCGGCAGGGGTCATGCCGAGTCTGTAAAGCTTATCCGGATCGACCCACAACCGCATGCCGTACTCGCGTTCGCCGAGGATGAACACGTCGCCCACGCCGGGGATGCGAAAGAGTTCATCCTTGATGTTGATCTTCACGAAGTTGCTGACGAACAGCTCGTCAAACGTCGCATCCGGGGAGTACACGGAGAGCACCATCAACATGTCGGTGGATTGTTTCTTGACCGTCACGCCGGTGCGCCGGACTTCCTCGGGGAGCTTGGGCATGGCCGTCTGTACCTTGTTCTGCACCTGTACCTGGGCGATGTCCAGGTTCGTGCCGACCTCAAACGTCGACACCAGCGTTAACTGCCCGTCGTTGGTGCTCAGCGAATCAAAGTAAATCTGATTTTCCACCCCGTTGAGCTCCTGCTCGATGGGGGTGGCCACGGTCTCTTCCACCACGTCAGCGCTGGCACCCAAGTAGCGTGCCGTCGATTTGATCGTACCCGGGGTGATCTCCGGGTAGCGCGCGATCGGAAGCCCCACGAGCGCGACCAGACCCGTGAGCACAATGACGATCGACAACACCATGGCAAAGATCGGGCGCTCGACGAAAAACCGCGAGAACATATTAGCCCCCTTCCTGGCTAGCGCACAGCAGACTGTGTGGTCTGCTCCAGCGTTGGCTCCGGTTCCACCTTATACTGCACCTTACCGCCGGGCTGCACCCGCTGGATCCCCTCCACGATGACCCGATCGCCCGCCTCCAGGCCCTTCTCGATCGCCCAAAGACTGCCGATACGCTCCCCCGCCGTAACTGTCCGCGCCACGACTTTGTCTTCGTCGTCGACAAGGTACAGCGTGCGTACTCCCTGTAGCTCTCTAATCGCGCGCTGTGGCACCAGGAAGACGCCACTCTTTTCGCCGGTCTGAACCCGCACGCGGCTGAAGGTGCCCGGCAGCAAGGTGAAGTCCGGGTTGGGGAAATCCAGGGTGATTTCCAGGGTGCCCGTCTGTGGGTCGACGGCGCGATCCGCAGACCGAAAACGGCCAGGGTAGCGGTAGGTGCTGCCATCCCCTAGCAGAAGCTGAAACGCGAGGTCCGCTACCCGTCTACTGCGCCCTGCCTCAGTGCTAGCTTTTTGGACGTAGTTGAGGTATTCGCGTTCGCCGATCTTAACCTTGACCTGGATCGGATCGAGCGGCGAGAGCAGGGTGAGCGGCTGGGTTGAATTCGCCGTCGCCAGCCCGCCGACGAAGATGTTGGATTCGCCGATGCGTCCGTTTACCGGTGCCTTGATCTCCGTGTAGTTCAGATTCAATTCGGCCAGGCGTTGCGATGCCCGGGCGAATTCCAGCCCGGCCGCCGCCAGGGCGATCTGCGTGCGCTGTTGCAGCTTCGTTTGGTCCAGTTCGGCCTTGCGAGCGTTGACTTCTTCCCGCAGCACCTGTTGTTGCGCCAGCGACGTATCCAGGTCTATCTGCGGCGCCGCCTCCTGCTTCACCAGGGGCCGGTAGCGTGCCACATCTTGATCCGCCTTAACGAGCGCCGCTCGGCTTTGTGCGAGGCGTGACTCGGCGCGCAGGACCTCCACCCCTTCTTTGGCGAACTGCAGATCCGCCTCCGCCTTCGCCACAGTGGCTTTCGCCTTCTGCAAATCAGCTTTATAGGTGCGCTGGTCGAGCACGTAGAGGAGCTGGTCGGCCTTCACGAGTTGCCCTGCATCGAAGAGCCGCTGATCGATGTAGCCGTCGACCCGGGCGCGAATCTCGGCGGTTTCGGTGGCATCCGTGTTGCCGGTATATTCATTGTAGATGGGGATAGTCCTGGGGTTGACCTGGATGACGGTAACCGGCACCGCGGGTGCACTTGGCGTCTCCTGTGTGCTAGCGGATTTGACCTCGGAGCAACCGGTCCCCCAGAGCAGCCACAGTGACAAAGCGACCGCCAATGCCCACCACGAAAGGCTCATGCGACTGAGCTGCTTCATTGCCATGGTTTTTCTTCACCCCCTGTGGCGCGTGCATTCCCCGTGGGCGGATGCCACCGAACCGTGCCCGACGGAAACGGAAATGCCCTAAGATTTCTCTACCCAGGCCTTGCCGCGAGCGATTTCTCGCCCCTTTCCTTCTGTCAGTCGAAGGTAAGGCTTGCCCTTCATCGACCTCCAGTGAAATTATCGTAGATGAACATCCCCACGAGCCAGGCCACTAAAACCGCCATGAAGAATTGGCCGATCACCGCCTCCAGCACAGCCAGCATCTGGGTGAAGGGTGAGCTGGGGAGAATGTCACCGTAGCCCAGGGTCGCCAGGGTGACCAGGCTGAAATAGAGCATTTCTGTGAGCAGGACCTCAGCTGAGCCCGCTTCGATCCACTCGGGAAACCGGAAGCTCTGAAAGTTGAATTGAAACGCGACATTATAAATTGTAGCAAACGAAAAGGCGATGAGTAAATACACGGTGACCGCCGCGAGAATAACATCCAGAGTGACCCGTTGGCTGCGGAAGATGTATGCCAGCACCACGACGGTGCAACCGCTGAGAAGGACAAATACGAAGCCTAAGGTCGCGATATTCCACCAGCGGGCCGATTCCACGGAAGATGCCAGCGTGGCTCCCAAATTGGCCACAAACCCCGCCGTCCACACCCCTAAAAAGGCGCTGCGTAGACGCTGCTGCGTATCGCTAGCCGAAAGCGAGACCAGCAGAGCGTTAAGATACATCAACTGCAGTAACGCCGAAAATAGCCACCGCTCCTGCCGCAGTGGTGTAGCCAGCAGGATGATGCCCAGGAAGACGTTCAGCTGCGCAAACCCTGCGGGTCGGAAGCGAGCGAAATTGTCGAGGATGCGATTCCCTGGCGTCATCGATCTTATCCGGGCGTGAAATAAAAACCCACCGCAAAGATGAGATACACGGCCAACAGCTGGGCTCCCATAAACCAGTTCGACCGCCCGTCGCCGGCAGCAAACGCCATCATGAATGTGGAGAGGATCACTGCCAGCACCTCGCCTCGCGTAAAGACCAAGTCCATGGGCTGCGGCGCTATAAGATAACTCAGAAACACCAGAAATGGTGCGACGAACAGGGCGACTTGTGTGCTGCTGCCGATGGCAATGCCAAAACTCAGCTCCATGCGATTCTTCATGGCGACTAGCACCGCTGTGCTGTGCTCGGCGGCGTTCCCCACAATGGCGACCACGATGATGCCGACGAAGACGCTGGACATGCCCGTTGCTTCAGCCGCTTGCTCCACCGACCCTACTAGGATCTCGCTCATCCAGGCGATGAAAAAAGTTGCCACGCCCAGGACCAGCAGGGCGCCCTGCCAACTCCAAGGCTGGGATGGATGTACCACCTCTTCGGAGGGTGATTCTACGGACCCACGGAAGAGTTCTTTGTGCGTGCCTAACGAGAAGACCAGGCTGAGGGCATACACAATGATGAGCAAGGCGGCGATTGCCAGGCTAATGGCGGCTTCGTTGAGGGATACATGCGGCGGGCGCAAAAAGTGGAAGAGCGCTGGGATGATGAGGCCGATGGAGGCCAGGACTAACATAGCTGCTTGGGTGCGCGCCGCTATGGGATTGAACTGTTGTATCTTGTGGTAGAAGCCCCCGGCCAAAAACGCGGCACCCAGCACCAAAAGGATATTGCCGATAATGGAGCCCGTGAGTGAGGCCTTCACGACATCGACATAACCGGCGCGCAGGGCCACAATGGCGATGATCAACTCTGCGGCGTTGCCAAATGTGGCGTTCAGCAGCCCCCCAATGCCCTCACCAGTGCGCTCAGCGATATGCTCGGTGGCTTCCCCAAGCAAACCAGCCAGCGGAATGATTGCCACGCAAGCGGAGAAAAAAATCCAAAGGTGCGCGTGGGAATGGAAATGCTCCAGATAGACCGAAATGGGGATAAACACCAGCAACCAATTCAGGGATGGCTTCATAAACGCCGCGAGCTTGCCAGATGCCATAGAGCCTCCCGCACACTTCGTCAATAGCGCTTGTGTTCTCCGTCGCCCTCGTCCAAGTCCTGATTGGCGGGCAGCGCAGGAGTGGACTGGTTCATGCCCGAGCTCACGGACCTCATGCGCGCTTGCGGATACCAGCAACTTCTCACTGTGCTGGAGAGAATATAGCTTCGATGGTCCGTTCAACGCACCTAGCAAACTGTTCAAATCGCTGGCCGGTGAGGGCTGTGGCTGTTCAACTGTTGTTCAAAGGAATCGGTTACAGTGGCGAATCAGTGCTTCCTGGCCCGAAACGGGCTCGCGAAGGTCATGGGAAAGAGCTGGCCCGCATCGCGCATGGTCAGACACCATATAAGGGCTTCCACGTGCTGTCCGGATTGAACTGCATCATCGCGTGCGCCACGGCGCGTGTAGTGCCGCCCCCACTTCGCTCTCATGTTTTCCTGCTTCACGGCGTAAGCTCAGGTCATTAGTACCGAATGTATGAAGCCGATCGCTTCTTGCCCGCGAAGACGAATTCAATGCCGATGCCTTGGGCTTGATGGCGCCGTTCCGGCGGTCGGGTGAAGGCGCTGGCGGTCGGCTCGGTGAACGCAGCCGATGACGTCAGGGCCGGGACATACCATTGGACCCGGATCTCGGTCTGTCGACCCGACAGTCGTTCCACGAGGTGGTTTGACACCCCAAGGGGATCGGTCAGGGCGAGGGTGACGTGGTCATACCAGTGCAGCACCGATTTCCGGCGGATGTGCTCCCGGATCGGATCGAAGAGCAAGGCGCCGAGGAGCAGCCCCCCGACCGGGGTGACGATCAGATCCTGGTATGACGGCCGTTCGAACAGTGCTTCAATGCCATATTCATAGAGTCCGGAGAGCAAGGCCGCGTACCCAAAGCCGCCCAAGGCCCCGAACCGCCGCTCGCGGGCCCGAATATAGGCGATCGCCCCGAAATAGGGGTGGCCCAGATAGTTGACATACCAGTGATCGGTGTCCCACTGGGAATGTCGCACGTTGTCCCACCAGTGCTGCAGACTGGTTCTCCGGTCCTCGACGGTCCATTGGGTCACATGCTCCGGCAGCAGATACAAGATCCCTGCCGCCATGGCCTCATACCCCACAAAAAACGCCGTATCCCTCCCGAGTCCTCGCCAATCGCGCTCCAACGCGCTGGACCTTACAGCACCATTCCCCACGATGTCGTCCTCGTCCGGAAGTCGCCAACGGTCTTCTGCCCCTCCGCTGCTCTCACTTGCAAAAGAAGCGGAGAAGAGCAGGCGATGAGGACTTTGATCGGTAGCCATTGCGACATGCTCACTACTCAACAAGAGGATCGTGAACAGGATCGGGACGAACATCACAGCGTTCGGCATCAAATCCTTCCGAACCTACGCTCAACGGGGTGTGGTGCAGAACATGGTTGATCTTCCTTTAAAACCCGTTCAATAGGCTAGGTTTGCTCCCAGAGCCGAAACCCACCGCCGAAGGCATTGGCGTTAGCGCCGAGACGAGCGCCCGGTGGCAGTTCCCCGACTTTCTTGGCGTTGCCGCCGCCGAGGACGATGTAGTCGGCTTCCAGGGTCACCTTGAACCGCTCCACGACGTCCGCCACATGGCGGCGCCAACGCTTCTTGCCCAGGCTCTTAAGGGACTGCCGCCCCAGGTACTCCTCATACGTCCGGCCCTTCTTGTAGGGCAGGTGCGCCAGCTCCATGGACTCGAGGAGGCCGTCGACGATCATCGCTGAGCCGAGTCCCGTGCCCAGGCCGAGGAATAACATGCGACCGCCCTCATAACTCCCGAGCGCCTGCATGGCGGCGTCGTTGACGATCTTCACCGGGCAGCCGAAGGCCTGACGGAAGTCAAACCCCACCCACCCAGGGCCCAGGTTCTTGGGCTCATGCAGAGGCCTCCCCCCGATCACCGCCCCTGGATAGCCGATCGATACGACATCGTATTCCCAATCCCCCACGAGCGACTTTACCCCGGCGACCATCTCGTCCGCTGTCATGGTTGGCCCGGATGGAAACCTGCGAGGCTGGGGCTGTCCAGTGGCCAGGACTTTCACGTTCGTGCCCCCGATATCAATCACCAGGACTTTCACCACGCCTCCGGCAGACTTTGCTTGTTCCCGAGGTCGGTCGACAGTCGATGCTCCTTCACTGGTCCCTACCCGCTTGGGTCGCGTGCGTGCCTGGGACAGAGGTGTATGAACCTCGGCAGGTGCTGCAGTGAGTGCGGTCCCACGCCCCGGACCCCTGGATGTTGGTTTGGTTGCCGCCATGACGCGAATCTCCTTCGGCTAGTTCACCCACCTGTTGTGCACTCGACAGGACGATATATTGCCAACACCCATCCCTCCCATCATTCCCAAGCCCAGTGAAGAATCTCGTCATGGAGCCCCTTTCCTGCGCTCAACTCAACACGGGAGGCGGCTAATGCATGCAACTACGACGTCAGCGCCTCGCCGATGGCCGCTTGTAGCGTCGCCAGACCGGCGCCGACATCCGGGCCGAGATGGGCGCGCAGCACCCGACGGTCGCGCTCCGCCAGCACTTGAAAGTCGCCGTGGGCTTGCGCCGCCTTGACCACCCCGAAGGTGTATAGCTGGCCAGGGACGGGCAGATCGATAGCGTCGTCGCAGGTGATCTGCAGGAAGACGCCGGTGTTCGGCCCACCCTTATAGGCCTGGCCCGTCGAGTGCAAGAAGCGCGGGCCGAAGCCCACGCAGGTGGCCACATGCTTGGCGTCGCGCACCGCCAGCCGTATCGCCTGCAAGAGCCGCTCGTGCGTCTCGTTCATCTCGATGTAGGCCAGGAGCGCAAAATAATCACCGGGACCCAATCGGTTCAGATGCGCCGTGAGATACCCTGCTAGAGTGCGCTTCCCTCCCAGCGTCGGCGCCAAAGCCGCGGTATTCTTCTCATGGGTGAACAGCATGATGCCGTCAGCTGTGGAGATGGGGGTCTCTGTGGGCAAAGCCCCGGTCTTCTCATACGCGGCGGTCAATTTGCGGGTGGCCACCTTGCTCGCTTCCACGTCCGGCTGATTGAACGGATTGATGCCGATGATGGAGCCGGCGACCGCTGTGGCGATTTCCCAGCGGAACATCTCCGCCCCGAGGTGATACGGGTCCGCCAGGCTGATGCGTACGACCGGCTGTCCCGCCGTGGCAAGCGCCTCCACCGCTGCGTCCTGCGCTGCATCCGGCGCTGACTCCAGTCGGATGTAGGCGAACATCCGGTCGTTGCCGTAGACGTTGGGGGTGCCCAGTGGCTCGCGGTCGACCGGAATCACGCCCTTGCCATCCTTGCCCGTGGACTCCGCCAGGAGCTGCTCCAACCAGGCACCGAAATCCTCGATGCCCGGCGAGGTGATGATCGTGACTTTATCGCGACCGTGGTTGGCCAGCACGCCCAGGATGATTCCCAGCACCGCACCGGGATTCTCCGCCACCGGAACGGTCGCCGAGCAGGCGTGCACCATCTCCTCGACGTGATCCAGGAAGCGCGGGATGTCGAGACCCATGATCGCGGCCGGGACCATGCCAAAATTTGACAGGGCTGAGTACCGCCCGCCGATACTGGGGACGCCGAAGAACATGCGCCGGAAGCCGTCGCTCTCGGCGATGTGCTGCAGCTTGGAGCCGGGGTCGGTGATGGCGATGAAGCGGTTGCCCGCCTCTTCGACCCCCCATCGCTCCTGAACCCGCTGGAAGAAGTACTGCTTAAAGATGTTGGGCTCCAGGGTGCTCCCCGACTTACTGGAAACGATGAACAGTGTATGCGCCAGGTCGATTTTGTTCTCGAACGCGTTGATCTGAGCGGGATCGGTCGAGTCAAGCACGTGAAATTGCGGGAAGCCCTGGCGCGACCCGAAGGCCATCCGCAGGACTTCGGGGCCGAGACTGGAGCCTCCCATGCCCAAGAGCAGCGCGTGGGTCACCCCCGCGTCTTTCAACCGGCTTTCCGCCTCGGCGGCGAGGCGTTTTAAATAGTCGCTGTGCGCCGCATGCTCCTCGGTGAGCCCCAGCCAGCCGAGCCACTCGCCCTCATCCGTCCCCGTCCACAGGGTGGCATCGCGTGCCCATAAGCGACGCACTTTGTTCCCGGCGCGCCAGTCGTCGAGTGACGCCCGCACGGCCGCCGCGAGGGGAGCGGGCAGGGTGGAGGTCTGCTGGGTAATTTTGGGGGCTGTCGCCGCCTGGCGCGTCTGCTCCACGGCAGTCAGCAGCTTGTCAAAGGCCTCGGCGAACAGCTGCACCCCTTCATCCAGCAGTGTGGTGGTGACCTCGGCCATCGAGATCCCCACCTGCGCCAGTGTGTCCATGGTATCGTAGGCTTCTTCAATGTCTTCCGTGAGCCTTGCCCGCACACGACCGTGATCCCGGAAGGCGTCGAACGTCGCCGGTGGCATGGTGTTGACGGTATCGGGACCGATGAGCTCCTCGACGTACACCACATCGCGGTAGGCGGGATTCTTGGTGCTCGTACTGGCCCACAAGACCCGCTGCGTCTGCGCGCCCTTCCGGGCCAGGGCCTGCCAGCGCTCGCCACGGAACAGCTCCCGATAGAGCTGATACGTCTGCTTGGCATTGGCGATGGCCACCTTGCCCAGCAGGCTGCGCAGCAGGGCTTGTTCACCGGTACCGGCGGCGGCCTTGAGGCGCTCGTTGATCATGGCATCGACCGCCGTGTCGATGCGGCTGATGAAGAAGCTGGCCACGCTGGCCACATGATGCAGGGCGCCGCCTTGCACGGCGCGTTTTTCAAGGCCGGAGATGTAGGCATGCGCGACCTGCTCATAAGCCTCCTGCGCGAAGAGCAGCGTCACGTTGACGTTCATCCCTTCACTGATCAGTTGCTCGATCGCCGGAATGCCTTCGGGCGTCGCCGGGACTTTGATCATGACGTTCGGCCGGTCGACCTGCCCCCACAGCCGTCGGGCCTCGGCCAGCGTCCCGGCGGTGTCCCGCGCGAGATGAGGCGAGACCTCCAGGCTGACGTACCCATCGCGCCCCTGCGTCTCATCGTAGACGGGCCGCAGCACATCGGCAGCGTCTTGGATGTCGAGGATCGCAATCTCCTCGTACAGCGACTTGGCCTCCCGGTACTGCGGTGCTAGCGACCGGAGGATCTCGACGTAGTCGGTGCTGCCGGAGATGGCCTTCTCGAAGATCGCCGGGTTCGACGTAACCCCGCGCAGGCCGTCCGCTTCGATCAGGCGGGTTAGCTCGCCACTGGTCAGGAGGCTGCGCCGGATGTAATCCAACCAGACCGACTGGCCACACCCCTGCAACGCTCGCAGACGTCCTTCCAGGACGGTGACCTTTTCCAGCCGCCGGCGGTGGCGTTCTTCGCCCGTGAACGTGGCTCCCAGGTAGGCCTTGACCAGCTCTTGCGCCAACTCGGGACCGATCACGCGCCCGCCCAAAACCAACACGTTCATGTCATCGTGTTCGACCCCCTGGTGGGCCGAATACGTGTCGTGACAGAGCCCAGCGCGAACGCCCGGCACCTTGTTGGCCGCCACCGATGCGCCGACGCCGCTGCCACAGATCAGCACCCCCCGCTCTGCTTGACCGCCGAGAAGGGTTTTGCCGACGGCTTCGGCATAGTCCGGATAGTCTACCGGCTCGGTGCCACGCGTGCCGACATCGACAACCTCGTGGCCGAGGTGGCGTATATAGGCCGTTAAATCTTCCTTTAGGGGGAATCCTGCATGGTCAGAACCGATCACGATGCGCATCGTTCACCTCGCCTGGGCTACCTGTACCCGTGCGTTCATCTACGGAGGGGCTGTGCTGAGTACAGGGAAGCACTCAATCATCAACTGATGGCGATCCTCACCTCCTGCTGACCGGCCGGACGGCCAGCGGATGGTCCCGAGTCAGCTGCACTTCTTCCGTTTCATGGCGGATCACCAGGTATTCGCCCTCACACAGCTCGTAGGTCACTGTCTCCAAACCGATTTCGACTTCCAGCATCTGGCCGCGGTACGTCACGGGAAACCGCAGTGTCGCGTTGTCCTCCGGCGCACGACGTGGCCAGAAGGACAACGTCCCGCCGTCGTCCCGCATGCCACCAAACCCGTAGGTGAGCATCATCCAGGTGCCGCCCATCGAGGCGATATGGCAGCCGTCCTTCACGTTACCGCCCACATCGGCCAGGTCCATCAGCAGTGCCGCCATGCCGTACCGAATCGCTTTCTCCATGTCGCCGATTTGCGCGGCGATGATTGCCTCGACGCACGACGACAGCGATGAGTCGCCCGTGGTCAGGGGGTCGTAGAATTCAAAGTTACGTTTCTTCGCCTCTGGGGAAAACGCATCACCCAGCAGGAACATGGCCAGTATTACATCCGCCTGTTTGATCACTTGCTTCCGGTAGATGTTGAGCGGGTGGTAAAATAGCAGCAGCGGGTAGCGGTCGCGCGGTGTGTTCCGGAAGTCCCACGGCTCTCGGTCCAGAAAGTTGTCATCCTGTGGGATAATCTTCAGCTGCTCATCATACGGCACATACATGCGCTCCACCGCGCGTAGCCATGCCTCCACCTCCGACGGATCGAGCGCCGTTTTGTGCATGAGTGCGTTGTAGGCATCCGGTTTGGTTGACCGCAGGGACTCGACCGTCTGGGCTGCGTAGCGTAGGTTTTCTCGGGCCATCAAGTTGGTGTATGCGTTGTTATTCACGACTGTGTTGTATTCATCAGGCCCGGTGACGGCGTTGATGCAGAATTTCCCCCCTTTGCCGTCTGAGTAGAAGCCCAGGTCCAGCCATAGGCGTGCCGTTTCCACGAGCATCTCGGCACCGTAGTCCCGCAGGAACTGCTCGTCGCCCGTCGCCTGCACGTACTTGCGCAGCGCGTACATGATGTCCGCGTTGATGTGGTACTGCGCGGTTCCGGCGGCGTAGTAGGCCGATGCTTCTTCCCCGCTGATGGTGCGCCACGGGAACATGGCTCCTCGATGGCCCAATTGCTTGGCGTGCGAGCGTGCCTGCGCCAGCATCTTGTAGCGGAAGGTCAGCAGATTCCTGGCGATCCGGGGAGAGGTATACGTCAGAAACGGCAGCAGGTAGATCTCCGTGTCCCAAAAGTAATGCCCCTCATACGCTTGTCCGGTGAGGCCTTTCGCCGGCACACCCGCGTCTTCCGCACGCGCCGAGGCCTGCAGGATGTGAAACAGGTTGAAGCGGATCGCTTGCTGGGTCTCCACGGTGGTGCGCTTTAAGCGGTCTTCCCTGATATCCCTGACCTGGACATCGCTGCGGCGCCAGAAATCGTCCATGTACTGCTCTTGGGCGGCGAGCAGCTGCTGAAACCCCTGGTTCATCACGCGATCCAGCGTCCACTCAGCACGGCCGCAGAGTTCTTCAGACGAAGCCATCTGCGACGTATGATAGACCATGTATTTGGTGAGGTGGATCGGACAGCCGGGCCGGGCCTCGATGGTGAAGGCGACCTGGCCGAAGTCCTCGCTGTGGACCGCCTTGTAGGCGTGCGGGCAGGCGGTCTCCAGGGCATGGTCAGTGGCACACGACAGGGTCATGCGGCTCTTTTCGGTCGCATGGCACAGCACGATCCGACGGTCCTTGGCATAGCTGGCGCGGTGCTGGAGCACCCGTCCTGCAAAGACGCTCGCCTGCCGCGGATCATCCGCGTTGGCGCGGGTGCTCGGCGCATTGGCCACCATCTCCGACGCGATCACGACGGGGGCCTCCGCGTTAAGGAGCGTCACACGGTAGGAGATGGCGGCCACGTGCCGATGGGCGAAAGAGACCAAACGCCGGGAGGTGATCAACACCTGTTTGCCTGCTGGCGTCTCCCAGAGGATCTCCCGGTCGAGCGTCCCGGACTGCATGTTCAGCCGCCGGTCATAGCGTAAGCAGCGCGCATTGGGTAGCCAGAAGGGCTCGTCGTCCACGAAGAGCTTGATGATCTTGCTGTCCGTTACGTTCAAGATGGTCTGGCCAGTTTTCGCGAAGCCGTAGGCTTCTTCTCCGTAGACGATCGGCCGGGTTTCATAGAACCCGTTGATGAAGGTGCCGTTTTCGGCATTGGGGCCGCCTTCCTCTGGGCACCCGCGCATGCCGAGGTAGCCGTTGCCCAGCGCCAGCATCGTTTCCAGCTGGGCCAGGAATTCGGGGTGAAACCCTTTTTCGATGAGGTTCCACTCGTCGGCCGGGTAATCGTGAGATGGCGGCCTGAGGCGTTCATGATGGATCATCGG
>Ga0137403_10003443_pt1 | contig 18987 bp, 20 predicted proteins | sample CZOMad2_1_16fung_FD_122057 | JGI IMG/M metagenome (GOLD analysis project Ga0137403, IMG submission 122057) | Vadose zone soil fungal communities from Angelo Coast Range Reserve, California, USA - CZOMad2_1_16fungal (Hybrid Assembly) | ecosystem: Environmental > Terrestrial > Soil > Vadose zone...
GCGACGGAATGCTCGCTATCGGCCGGGCATTTCGCTCGCGCGTTCCGGCGTTCGACGGGTCTGTCGCCGCACCAATGGCTACTTCAACATCGGGTTGATGAGGCGCATGGACTATTACTCGACCGTAGGCTCTCGCTCGCCGAGATCGCACGCGCCTGCGGTTTTGCCGATCAAAGCCACTTCACGAAGGCCTATACGCGTCTGCGTGGTATCTCCCCAGGCGCTTGGCGGCGACAGCAGGCAATTACTCCGAAGTCCTGAATAGGCGAACAGCATCCGTGGTCCTGCTCGATTCGAATCGAACAGACCAAGGATGTTTCGTTTTTACAAGAGCGCGCACGCCGGATCGCGTAGCTTTACGAAGTACTAGGAGTGTCAGAAGCGGAGTGGGATATGCCCAAACCGCACCGATTGGCAGGAAACGTGGCCCAATGGCATGGCCCAGGGGAATGCCGGCTCGGTAGAATTCTGATTACAGCAATTACAGCAGCGCGCAGCGGAGGGAGAAGTGGGAAATGTCCACCTATCGCGCAGTGCAGGCGGTCAGTCCTGGAAAGCTGGAGCTGACCGAAAAGCCAGTGCTCGATCCATCAGCCGGTCACGTTCGCATCCGCGTCGAAGCATGCGGCGTCTGCCATTCCGACTCCGCGACCGTGGAGGGAGTCCTGCCAATCGAGTGGCCGAGGGTGCCCGGCCACGAAGCGGTTGGCCGGATCGACGCGATCGGAGAGGGCGTTGAGGGCTGGAAGCTGGACCAACGGGTCGGCGTCGGCTTTCTCGGCGGCAACTGCGGATACTGCGACTATTGCCGCGACGGCGATCTCGTGAACTGCACCAACCAGGGCTACACCGGTGTGCAGCACGATGGCGGCTACGCCGAGATGATGATCGCCAAGGCGAGTGGCTTGATTGCCGTGCCGGACGACCTCTCCTCGGTCGATGCGGCGCCCCTGCTATGCGCCGGCCTTACGACCTTTAGCGCGCTCAGAAACGCGCCGGCGCGGGCAGGAGACCTGGTTGCGGTGTTCGGCGTCGGGGGACTTGGTCATCTCGGCGTGCAATACGCGCGTCACATGGGTTTCGAGGTTGTGGCGATCGACCGCGGCGACGACCGCGCCAATCTTTCGAAAGAGCTGGGCGCGCATCACTATTTGAACAGCTCCGCAGCCGACATCGCAAAAGAGCTGCAAAAGCTTGGCGGCGCACAGGTGGTGCTGGCCACGGCGTCGGGCGGCAAGGCAGTGGCCGCTGTCCTCGGCGGCCTGCGGCGCGGTGGCGTGGTGATTTCGCTCGGTGCGACCGATGAGCCGATCGAGGTGTCGGCGTTCGAGCTTCTCTTCAAGCAACTTGGCCTCGACGGCGCCCTGACGGGCACCCCGCGGGCGGGCGACGCGACGCTCAGATTCAGTGCGATGAGCGACGTCGCCGCCATGGTCGAGACCATGCCGCTCGAACGGGCGGCGGAAGCTTATGCGCGGATGATGTCGGGCGAAGCCCGTTTTCGGATGGTCCTGACCATGGTGTAGGCCTCACCGCCATCAACAGCAGCCCAAGGGGGTTATATGAGGAGCAGCCTAGGTCTGAAGGCGATCACCGAACAGCTTTTCGCCGCCTACGACGGTCATGACGTCGACGGCATGCTGGCTCTTTGCGCTGACGGCGCGCAAGGACGGTATCTTCCTTACGGCAAGAAAAGCGACATGCCGATCCGGGGTGGCCTTGAACAAATCTGGCGCGGCCTGCTGGGAGCAGTGCCCGATTTCGGAGTCGAGGTAGTTGAGATGATCCAGGGCGAAGGCAACATCGTCGTCGTACAGGCGTTGCTAGGCGGCGCCATGCCGGCGGATGTCCCTGGCCTTGTAACGAAAGGCAAGTCCGACCGCATCGCCCACGCCTACATCATCCGCTACAGCGCGGAGGGCAAAATCATCCGCCTGGATTGTTATTGGGACAACACCGCCATCAACGCGATTAAGGCGAGCGTTCTGTGAGCGCACGCGAAGACGTCCTGTCGAGAAGATGCGGCGTACCGCGTCGCGTCGCTGGGAAAAATTCTGTGTGCAATTCTGACGTCTGGCGGAGGTTCCGATGAATCAATTTCAGAAAATATTCGACGCCCAGAAGGCGCTCTTCGCCACCGGGGTCACACGCAGCTACGAATGGCGCGTCGACCAACTCGATCGCATGGCCCGTATGATCAGGGAGAACGAGGCGCGCTTCCAGCAGGCGATGGCGAAGGAATTCAAGACGGCCTCGCAGGAATACATCTTCGAGACAGCGGCATCGGCTGGCGAGAGCGAGGTCCAGAAGAGCCAGCTGAAAGAGTGGATGAAGCCGGTCGAAGCACCGGTGCCACAGTTCCTGGCCAAAACCGGCCACAAGGGGATGATCTATCGCGAGCCTTACGGCGTGGCGCTTATCATCGGACCGTTCAACGGACCTTTGCTCCTGCTGATCCGCCCGGCGCTCGCGGCGCTCGCGGCCGGAAACACCTGTATTCTCACGCTGAGTGAAGCACTCCCGGAAACGACGAAAGTGCTACTCGACCTTGTCCCGAAATATTTCGATCCAAGCGCCGTGACCGTCGTAGCCGGCGGCAGGGAGCAAAACACCGAGCTCCTGAAGCTCTCGTTTGACTTCATTTTCTTCACCGGCAGCACCTTTGTCGGGAAGATCGTTGCGCAGGCGGCAGCGAAAAACCTCACGCCGGTTCTGCTCGAACTCGGCGGGATGAACCCGGCGATCGTCGACGAGACCGCAAACATTCCCGATGCGGCGAAGAAGATCGTCTGGGGTGCGATGGCCTGGGGCGGCCAATGGTGCACCTCGCCGGGCTATGCCTATGTCCATGAGTCCGTGGCGGACGCCTTCGCCGCCGAGGCCAAGAAGGCATTGGTTGAGCTATTCGGCAATGACCCGAGATCCAACTCCGACTACTCGCGCATCATCAACGCCCGCACGGTTGACCGGCTGGCCTCGCTCATCGATCCCGCCAAGGTGATCGCCGGCGCCAAGTCAGACCGCGATGCGCACTATCTCGATCCCACGCTTCTGTATCCCGTCACCTGGGATGACAAGATCATGGAGGACGAGGTCTTCGGACCCATCCTGCCGATCCTGACCTATAAGTCATTCGATGAGGCGATGGCGCGGATGGCGAAAACGGGACGTCCGCTCGCCGGCTTTATCTTCAGCCGCGATCAGAAAACCATCGACCGGTTCATCGGCCAGCTGTCCTTTGGTGGAGGCGGCGTGAATCTGGTGAACGTTCATCTGTTCGTCGAGACCATGCCGTTCGGTGGTACCGGATCCGCCGGGATGGGCCACTACTATGGCAAGTATGGCTTCGATGCCCTTACACACGCCAAGTCGATGCTGATCTCCCCGCCCGACGTCGCGATCGAACATCTCTACTCGCCCTTTACCGAAGAAAAGAACCGGCAGCTTGCAGGATGGTTCGAGTACTGAGGCGATCTTGCCCCGGCACCATCTGGGGCAGCTGCCAATTATGATGTCGTCGTGATCAGCAGCGGGGTCGGCGGTTACCGCATTGCACATGATTGGCGCGCAGGTAAGCGAACTCATCGCCGAGGTCTGCCTCGCCATGGAGTTTCACGCCGATAGCGAGGATGTCGCCCGAACCTGCCACTCCCGCCCCGACGCGGTCGGAGGCCCCGCGGCAGGCCGCCATGGGCATCGACGGATGAATGACTCAATCCTAGGAGCGAGAGATGACCTTGGCGCGCTTGAAATCTGTGGCCGGTGTTCGAATTCCGGATACCGCGCTGTGCATTGCCGCGGTGGACCTTTTGGAATCCAGTTCGCCCAAATTTCTCTGCGCGCATTGTCTTCGAACCTACATTTTCGGCAGTCTTGCCGTCAGAAGCCTCGGCCGTCCGGTGGCTGATGTAGAAGCCGCGTTCTGCGCCGCGCTTTTGCACGACCTCGGGCTGATCCCTCCCTACCGTCGCGATAATCGGTTTGAAGTCGATGGCGCGGATGCTGCGCGCGATTTCTGCGCGAAGCATCAGGTGTCGCCGGAGCGTGCGGATCTGGTTTGGAAGGCGATCGCTTTGCACACCTCTCCGGGAATACCGGCCCGGCTGGCGGGCGAGATAGCACTGGTCCATCTCGGCGCCGGTCTCGACTTTCTGGGTCTGGGCCTTGATCAGGTGCCGCCGCAGGTTCTCGAGGAAATCCTCGAAAAATACCCGCGGATGAAGTTCAAATCGCAATTCCGCGATCTCCTGGTCGAGCACTGCCAGCACAACCCCGCCGCACAAGTCTTGACCTGGACCGACGATGTTGCGCGCACCGCCGGGTGCACGTTGCATGGCAAGGCAATTCCGACGGCATCGCAAATCATGTCGGCGGCGCCGTTTGATGAATGACCCGACGGCCAAAGTCGTCCGCCGAGGGGCTCGCGCTCTCAGCTATGCGCCGGCGATCTGGGGTTACGTTGAAACAGATAGGAGCGCCGGTTGGAGATGGCTGTGACAGGGCTGGTTCGGCCCAAAAAGTGTCCAATAAAACGTCCAACAAAGCGTCCAACACAAAATGGCTAGATCTATATAAATCATTGTTTTAGCAGCAAAAAATGAAACAAAATTTTTGAAACAGAGCGCTTCACCCGCTCCAGTGTTCCCAATGGCTTAACGGCCAATTTTTACGCACGCCGATTTTTGGGTGTAACTTCGGGTATAATTTGACCTGACGAAAGCACCCGATGCCGCGCGTGATATCAACAGATTTCAACAACGCCGATCTTCTGCGCAGACTAACCAACAGCGGCGTTTCGTTTGTATTAGTAGGCGGCGGGGCGGTCGCAGCCTACGGGTGTCGCGATGACCTGCACTTGCCGGAATTGGACATACTGATTGATCCAGCAATCGAGAATGCAAGACGTGTCATTGACGTTCTGTCGGCGACAGGGACGCCGTTGTGGATCAGAGCAGAAGATTTAGCTGGGCCGAAAAAGCAGCTGCCGGTTAAGCAAATGCTTTTCGATATGGATATTCTGACGCACGAAAGCTTTCCAGCGATCCTAGCAAGATCGGGCCACGTGATGGTCGGTGATCTGCAAGTTAGAATTATCGCACGTGATGACTTGATCGCAATGAAGCGTGTCGCTGCAAACAAGCCCGAACCCGAGTCCGAAAAACATAAGCGCGACTTGGAGTGTTTAGAACGATAAGACAATAAAGCCGCCTTGTCGGCGGCTGGTGGGGCGATTACCTCCGCTAAAAGCGCCTTGAGCCGTGTCGCGAGGATATTTTTCGCGACACCCAAGTTTCTTTCGAAATCTCCAAATCGTTTCGGGCCTGCGATAACCTCGTAGATGATCAACAAGGACCACCAGTCACCGATCACATCCAGTGCTCTCGCGACCGCACATAAGCTTCCCTGCAGACTTTTCCTTTTCATCTTCGTTGCTCCTTCGCAGCAATCCCTTATGCGGTGGGCTGATCCGCTAACCGCTATCGCGGAGACTTATGCCTGGATAGGTGGGAAACATGCATGATCGAGTAAAATGATCGAGATATCTGCCCGGACATCTCACGCCTTCATCTCACAAAGCGTTGTCTTGACGCCAGGCACGATGCGCTCGATGCTCCAATAGATGACGATCATCATGTATAAGATGCGTGGCATCGTCGCGTAGACAGCGGACGAGGTTTGGCATGAATCGCCGTGATGTAATTAAATTGGCTTCCCTGGCCATGCTTCCGATGACGCCGGAAGCAGTCATCGCAAGTTCGCGAGGTGAGCGGCCTTCGTTGAAGTACAAGGTGTTTACGGTCACTCGCCCTGGCTTGAACCGCGATGTGCCGCCCGGCAAGGAGTCCCTGTTGTGGGTCGCCAATTCGGCGACTCTGATCTATGGAGAGCGGGACGCGGTGCTAGTGGATACCTTCCTCACCGTGGAGCAATCCAACGGTTTGGCAAACGCCATCGTTGCAAGCGGAAAGACGCTGAAAGCAATCTATGTCACTCATGCCCATGGCGATCATTTCTTCGGGATAAAAGTTCTGGAGGATCGATTTCCGAAGGCGAAAGCACTGGCGACACCGGAGGTCGTCGCAAAAATGAAGCTTCAGATCGCGCCGGAAAAATTGAATGGGCGATGGCGCAAGCTGTTCCCAAATCAAATTCCAGACGTCATTTCGATCGCCGATCCGCTGGAAGGCAATGAGATTGATTTGGAAGCAAACAAACTAGTCGTTGTAAGAGTCGGTCATACCGACACCGACGATACGACGTGTCTTCACGTCCCATCCATCGGTTTAGTCGTCGCCGGCGATGCCGTCTATAACGGCATTCACCCCTTTCTCAACGAATCGAACAGGCAAACCCGGTTGGAGTGGATTGCCGCGCTTGACAGGATCGACGCCCTGAAACCGTCGGCCGTGGTTGCCGGACACAAGAGTCCCGGCAACGATGACAGTCCGCGAAATGTGGAAGAAACCCGCCAGTATATCCGTGACTTCATTCGGTTGAATGACGCGACAAAAACCGCCCGCGAGCTCTATGACCAGATGCTGGAGCTTTATCCTGATCGCGCCAATCCCGGTTCGTTGTGGAGTTCTGCGGCTGCTGCGAAGGCTGAGACATAACGCTGTACATTGCCAACCATTCTTCGAGACGGTCCTGCCGTTCGGCGAGGCTCCCGCTCTCCGAATCTATGAAAGTTCACCGAGACAGGTCTCGATGACCTCTTCGAGCAGCGCCTCCTTGTTTGAAAAGTTCGAATAGAAGGCACCGGACGTGACACCTGCCGATGCCGCGAGGCCGTCAACCCCAATCCCCTTGAAACCGCTCGTTCTCAGAGCCCTTGCTCCGGCCTGCAGGATGGCTTGCTTGGCCCTCGCTTTTTGGTCCGGCGGATATCTCATCACCAGCCTCTCAAAAGATCTTGACGGCGCTTGATCTATGGAATGACGGGCGTCATATAACGATAGTTATCCTGATAGCAACCTTCGCGACCGTTACCTGACCTCGCGAATAATCGAGAGAAAAGTGATGAGCACGAGCTTTGAAAATACGACGACGAAATCGGTCGATGTGAACGGCACGAAATTCGTGTTCCGAGAGATGGGTAAGCCGGGCGGCGTTCCCGTGGTGCTCCTTCACCATCTGACCGCGGTATTAGAGGATTGGGATCCGAGGGTCGTGGATGGCCTGGCGGCAAAGCACCACGTGATTGTATTCGACAATCGCGGGGTCGGCGGATCAGGGGGTTCTACCCCCAAAACGGTCGAGGAGATGGCTCGGGACGCCGTCACATTCATAGGCGCCCTGGGTTTTAGCAAAGTCGATCTGCTAGGCTTCTCGCTCGGCGGTTTCGTCGCCCAGGTCATCGCGCAACAACAACCCGGTCTGGTACGCAAAATTATTCTCGCGGGCACCGGCCCGGCGGGCGGCGAAGGCATCGCGAATGTCGGTGCCGTTCTACAGGACGCCTTTGGCAAGGCGGGCACCAGCAACAGGCATCCGAAGCATTTTCTTTTCTTTACCCAGACGAGCAACGGCCAGGCGGCGGCCGACGACTTCCTGCAGCGCCTGAAAGAACGCACCAAGGACCTTGACGCGCCCGTAAGCAACGAAACCATTCAGGCTCAGCTTGCGGCGATCCAAGCCTGGGGACAGGGTGATGCCACGAAGCTCGGGACGGTTCAGCATCCCGTCCTGGTCGTCAATGGTGATGACGATGTGATGGTGCCGTCGTTCAACTCATTCGAACTAGCCCGCAGGCTGCCGAATGCACAGTTGAGCATTTTCCCTGACGCCGGGCACGGCGGCATCTTCCAGCACCATGCCGCCTTCGTTCAGCAGGCAGTCGCGTTTCTCGAGCAGTAGCAGAGCCGACCTCGTGGGTCCGGTGCACCGCTTGCGCCGGACCTATGAGTCTACCGAACGTCCGGCCTGCATCGCACGCCGGCCAGCCTTGGCCGAACGAGGCGCTCCGTCCACGTGTCGGCGACGCAGCGATGTGCAGCATCGCTGCTTTTACGTTCAGGTCGCCTGGTGTCACGGCGACGACATCGCAAGGAGTTCTCCGCAATGACCGACTACATCCTGATCCACGGCGCGTGGCGTGGCAGCTGGACCTGGACCCGCGTGCGTCGCCTGCTGGCGGCCGCGGGGCACCAGGTGTTCACGCCGACGCTGACAGGCCTCGGAGAACGCTCCCACCTCTTGAGCCGCGACGTCGGCCTCGACACCCATGTCGCGGATGTTGCCAATCTCATGATTTGGGAGGACCTGCGCGACGTCGTCCTGGTCGGAGCTTCCTACGGCGGGGCCGTCGTGCGCCACGTCGCCGACCGGATGCCGGACCGGATTCGCTCGCTGGTCTATCTCGATGCCTTCGTTCCCGAGAACGGCAAAGCGCTTTTCGACTACATGCCCGATAGCGGCGAGAGCATGCGGCAACTGGCTGTGGCCCACGGCGATGGCTGGAAGATTCCGCCGATACCGGCATCGGTCTTTGCGGTCAATGCGGCGGACGCCGCCTGGGTGGACCGTCAGTGCACGATGCACCCGCTGTCCAGTTGTGAAGCGCCGGCGCAGATCAGCGGCGCCTGCGACGACATCGCAAGCATCGGATACATTCTGGCGCGGGGTTACGACGGTCCTTTCGGCCAGTTCTACGCCAAGGCAGGAGAGCGCCTCTGGTGGCAGGAGGAGCTTCCATGCGGGCATGATGTGATGCTCGACATGCCCAACGAGCTCACGGCCTTGCTGCTGCAGCGGACATAGGCATCCCGGTCGCACTGATCTCGCCAGCAGCCAACAAGGCTGAGACAACGCATCCGTGATTCAACAGCAGCCAGACATCGCACGGTCTTGAAATGCCAGGGAAGCAATTATGGTATTATAGTTATCATACAACGCGCTTCTCTGATCAACTCTGTACCTTAAGGAGAACCCGAATGCCTCTATGGAACATCTATCATCCCGTTGGCGCCTACTCAGCTCAGGATAAAAAGGAATTCGCCGAGAAAGTCACCGCAATGTATTCACAGATTCCAATCCCGAAATTCTACGTCGTGATGATCTTTGAGGAAGTCGCCGCAGACTCGTTCTATGTCGGTGGCGTATCGCGCGGCAAATTCGTTCGCCTCAAGCTTGAGCACATGGCCAGGACCTTGCCCGGGCCGATCGTCAGGGAATGGTGGGTGAAGGCGGTCGACCAGTTGATCGCACCCTACGTTAGGGACCGAGGATATGACTGGGAAGTCACCATCGATGAGGTGCCGGCGGATCTTTGGTCGCTTCAGGGTGAAATTCCCCCGCCCTTCGAATCCCACGCCGAAAAACGATGGGTAAAGGAGAACCGGGCCAGTCCATACGGCCTGCAGGAAAAGTTGCCGGTCGGAGCCCTCTTCACGCCGGGAGTCACAGAAAAATCCGCCGGCTAAAGCGGCAGGCAGCAGGGCTGTCGATCGATGCACGGCGCCGCCCTTCCCAGTGCGGCGCCCGTGCAGGCTGGGTGGATGGGCGGTGGCTTCGAACTCGCACTCGGTTGCGACATGATCGTGGCGACGCGATCCGCAACGTTTCGCTTTCCCGAGGCGGGTCTGGGCATCCTCACCCTACAGGGCGGCGTGATGCAGCTTGCCGAACATAGCGCAGTTCGGCGGCTCTGGCCGCGCGTATGGCGGATGTCGCCGTCGCTCGCGAACGGGAGCTATTACGCGAGATTGCTTGTCTTGCAGAAGACGGGCCACCCGTTGGCTTGGCTTCGTCGGACCCGAAGCTTTTCGAGCGGTGGCGCGCGGCCGCGACGGATCCGGGCTGTTCGAGAGGTCGGCCCATTTCTCGGTAGTCCTGCTGCCAATCACATTCGTCCAACTACTTTCTCGGCGCATTTGAGGAAGTTTCGAATGAGTGGACTGAGCGAATCCCGTCGCCAGCAAAGGGCAATTTCGTCCATAGGCATACCGAAACCATATGGGTTGGTGCAAAATTCGTATTGGACCGCGAGTTAACAAGAGTGTCATTCTTGCTGTCAATCCGATTGAGGCCTGAGGCTGCGAGTTCCTTTGGTAGTCGCGGGTGACAGTGTTCGGCTATATCAACAGGCGAGCTGGACGTATTGTTGTTGCCTGGGGGCACGAGGCGGTCGTGGCGGCGACGCTGCGTTGCACGAGGTGACCGGGTGATCGCGAACCGGCTCGAACCGAAGCCGAGTCCGGCTTCGCCGGATAGTCTTTGGGAGTAGTTTGAAGATGAGTGACGAACTTTGCTTCCTCTCCGCCGCCGACCTGCGACGGCGCATTAGTCGCAAGGAGATTTCGCCGTCCGAAGTCACAAGCGCGGTAATCGCGCGAGCGAAGCGATTACAGCCTGAACTAAATTGCTTTATTACACTCTGTGCGGACAAGGCCTTGGCTCAAGCAAAGGACGCCGAACGCAGGATCATGGCCGGCGAGCCGCTTCGGATTCTGGAAGGCATCCCGTTTACCGTCAAAGACATCGTCAACACCAAAGACGTCCGCACGACCTTCGGGGCCATTCCGTATAGGGACAATGTCCCCGACCATGACGCCGTGGCCGTGGCGCGGTTGCGCGCGGCGGGCGCGATCCTTATCGGTAAGACCACGACGCCGGAATTCGGCACCAAATGCCTGACCGATTCACCCTTGTTTGGCCGCACCCGCAACGCCTGGAGCGGCGGCCGCAGCAGCGGCGGCTCGAGCGGCGGCGCGGCGGTGGCGGTCGCGAGCGGCATTGCACCGCTTGCGGTGGCAACCGATGGCGGTGGTTCGACCCGCATCCCGGCCGCCTGCAACGGCGTTGTCGGGCTGAAGCAGAGCAATGGCGTGATTCCCCACAGTCAGGTGCCGGACGCCTTCGGCAATCAGACCTATGTCACCCCGACCACGCGCACGGTCGCCGACACTGCGCTCATGATGCAGGTCATGGCTGGCGAGGATGCGTCCGACCCCTGGTCGATCGGAATTCCCGCTCGGGATTTCATTGGCGATGCGTTGCCGGTTGGCGACCTCAGCGGGAAACGAATTCTGTTCTGCCTCGCGCCGCCAGGCCGCAAGGCTTCCGCCGATGTTGCGGCGGCGTTCAGTGCAAGCCTGAAAACGCTCGAAGCGCTCGGCGCTGAACTCGAGGAGATGCCCGGCGATGGCTTTGACGTCGAGCCGATCTGGCGCGCGATCAATCACACCGTCTGGCGAACCCGATTTGAAAAACTCGCGGCCGAGCACCGGGACGAGTTGAGCGACACCTTCCTCAAGCAGCTGGCGCTGGCGCAGCGGATCAGCGGTGTCGACTACCAGCAGGCGATGTTCGACCGCACCATCCTGTTCCGGCGGGTGCAAGCGTTGCTGCAGCGCGCCGATTTGCTTGTCATGCCGACGATTTTGCGAACCGCGCTTCCGATCGAGCAGGATTTGTTCGGTACCGTCGAAATCGACGGCGAGGTGTTCGACAACGTCCGCCCGAACTGGTTTCCCTGGACGATGCCCTTCAATATGACCGGACATCCGGCGGTGAGCATGCCCTGCGGCTTCGGTGCCGACGGGCTGCCGATCGGCCTGCAGTTTGTCGGACAATTTCGCGGCGATGCCGAATTGCTGCGTGCTTGTGCGGTGTTCGAACTTGCGCAGAATTCTCTCGACCGCTGGCCGAACACAGTTCTTCTGTCGTCGTCCATGGTGTGACGGTCGGCCGTGGGTGGTGGCAGGCCCAATTGGCGGAGTTCTATTGAATGCTGCTCCGAAAGGTCGGATGATCCGCGATGCGATGCCTCCCACCTGGTGCATTCCGCGCCAAAGGAAATGACGCGTGACCGTCTTCATTCTCCGGCGCTTTCTGACATTGATTGCGACGCTGGCGGGCGCCTCGCTGATCATCTTTCTCGTGCTCGATGCCTTGCCGGGTAATGCCGCCGAGATGCTGATGGGGGCGGACTCCTCGCCTGAAGCAATCCGCGCGATGACCATCAAGCTCGGGCTCGACCAGCCGCTGGTCGTTCGCTATCTGCGCTGGATCGGCGGGCTTCTGATCGGCGATATGGGCAATAGTTATTCCTACGGCACCCCGGTGGCCGAACTGATCGCGGAGCGGCTCGTCCTGACCATACCGCTGGCCGTCATGGCGATGCTTCTGACGGTGGTGCTGGCGCTTGCCGCCGGAGTCTATACCGCCGCCAATCACAACAAGATCGGTGACGTCGGTGTGATGGCCATGACGCAGTTTGGCATCGCGATTCCGAATTTCTGGTTCGCCATCCTGCTCATCCTGCTGTTCTCGGTGAAGCTGCAGTGGCTCTCTGCCGGTGGCTTCGCGGGATGGGGGGAGGGCATCGTTTCCGGCGTCCGTTCGCTGCTGCTTCCGGCGATTTCGCTCGCGGTGGTGCAGGCCGCGATCCTGGCGCGCGTCACGCGCTCGGCGGTGCTCGAAGTATTGCGCGAGGATTTCGTTCGCACCGCGCGGGCCAAGGGCCTCACCCGGCGCCAGGTGCTGTGGGGGCACGTGCTGCGCAACGCGATGATCCCGGTCATGACGGTGATGGGGCTGCAATTCGCCAACCTGCTGGCGGGGACCATCGTGGTCGAGAACGTGTTCTATTTGCCCGGCCTCGGGCGCTTGATTTTCCAGTCGATCTCGAACCGTGACCTCATCGTTGTCCGCAATTGCGTGATGTTGCTGGCGGCGATGGTCGTGATCGTGAATTTCGTGGTCGATGTGCTCTATGCGGCGATCGATCCGCGGATCAAGGCTAGCGAATTATGAGTGGCGTTCAACCCGCTGCAGCGATGCCGTTGAACACTGCCCCTCCGCAGGCCGCAGTCCCGTCGGAGCCGGGCCGATCCGGCAAGGGCTTTTTGCAGCGCGCGCTTCGCCACCGCAGCTTCATGACCGGCGGCGTGCTCACGCTGTTCGTGATCTCGGCGGCGCTGCTGTCGACGATCTGGACGCCATGGCCCGCGTACGAAATCGACGTGGCGCACAAGCTCAATCCGCCCTCTGCGACGCACTGGCTCGGCACCGACGTGCTGGGTCGCGATATCGTTTCGCTGCTGCTGGTCGGCGCCAGGAGCTCGATTGTGGTCGGCGTCATTGCGGTAGGCATCGGGCTGCTGGTCGGCGCCTCGCTCGGGCTGATTGCGGCCGCCCGCAAGGGATGGGTCGAGGAACTGATCATGCGGCTCGGCGACTTCACTTTTGCGTTTCCGGCGCTGCTTTCCGCGATCATGCTGGCCGCTGTTGCGGGGGCTGGTATGGTCACGTCGATTGCGGCGATCGGCATCTTCCAGATCCCGGTTTTCCTGCGCATTACCCGTGGCTCCGCCAACGCGATCTGGGCACGCGAGTTCGTGCTGGCGGCGCGCGCGGCCGGCAAGGGAAAATTCCGCATCACGCTCGAGCACGTGCTGCCCAATATTCTCTCGATCCTGATCGTGCAGGCGACGATCCAGTTCGCGCTGGCGATTTTGGCGGAGGCGGCGCTCTCCTATCTCGGTCTCGGCACCCAGCCGCCGCAGCCATCCTGGGGCCGGATGCTCAATGACGCGCAGAGCCTCTTGTTTCAGTCGCCGTCGCTCGCCGTCTATCCGGGTCTTGCGATCGCAACCGCGGTGCTGGGACTGAATCTCTTGGGCGACGGGCTGCGGGACCTGTTCGATCCGCGGCTTTCGCGGGAGCGGTGATGACCGACAGAAAGCCGCTGATCGAAGTCGACAATTTGCGAGTCCGGCTCAATACCAGCCGTGGCCCGGCCGACGCGGTACGCGGCGTCAGCTTTTCGCTCGCCCGCGGCGAGACCCTCGGGCTGATCGGAGAGTCCGGTTGCGGCAAGTCGGTCACCGCGATGGCGCTGATGGGTCTGTTGCCGGACAGCGCCGTGGTCAGCGGCAACGTGCGGCTGGAGGGGCAGGAGCTGGTCGGCTTGGCCGAATCCGACTACTGCAAGCTGCGCGGTAACCGCGTGAGCATGATCTTTCAGGAGCCGATGACGGCGCTCAATCCGATGCACACGGTCGGCCGCCAGGTTGCCGAACCGCTACGCAGGCACAGGGCTTTTTCGGCCGCGCAGGCGCGCCGGGAGGCGATTGCATTGCTCGACCGCGTCGGCCTTCCCGATGCCGCAAAGCGGGTCGATGCCTACCCACACCAGTTTTCCGGCGGCCAGCGCCAACGCATCACCATCGCCATGGCGCTCGCCTGTGAGCCGGATCTGCTTATCGCGGACGAGCCGACAACTGCGCTCGACGTCACCATTCAGGGGCAAATTCTCGACCTGATCGCCGATCTGGTGGCCGAGCGCGGCATGTCGATGATCCTGATTTCCCACGATCTTGGCGTCATCGCCGAAAATGTGCAGCGCATGATGGTGATGTATGGCGGCACCGTGGTAGAAAATGGCGCGACCGAAGCGTTGTTCGCAGGCCTGGGCCATCCTTACAGTCAAGGCCTGTTCCGCGCGCGGCCGCGGCTTGGCGCGCCCAAAGGTACCCGCCTGCAAACCATCGCCGGTATCGTGCCGGAGCTCGCAGAGCTGCCTTCCGGTTGCGCGTTCGCCGACCGGTGCGATATCGCCGAGGAACGCTGCCGGGCGACGTTTCCAGCCCCCGTCACCGTAAATGCCGGCCACACCGTGCGCTGCTTGCGTACCGACGTCTCGATGGCGAACCGGATTGGAGCGGTGAGCGGATGAGCACGATGGCAAATGCGGCGGCTGCGCGCGTTGGGCCCGAACCGCTGCTTCTCGAAGTCGATGACCTTGTGCAGCGCTATACGCTGCCGCGCGAAAACCTGTTCCAGCCCGCCCCGCAGGTGCTGGCGCTCAACGGCGTCAGCGTGCAACTGACGGCGGGCAAGAGCCTCGGCGTGGTCGGAGAATCCGGTTCCGGCAAATCCACCTTTGCGCGCACGGTGATGGCGCTGGAGACGCCAACATCGGGTTCCGTGAGGTTGCTCGGGCGCGATCTGCATCGTTTGCCCGCCGATGAACTTCGCCGCGCAAGGTGCGACTTCCAGATGGTGTTCCAGGATCCCTACGGCTCGCTTGATCCACGCCAGACGGTGGCGCGCATCGTCGCCGAACCGCTCACCGCGTTCGGCCGTGTCGATCGTGCCGAACAGCGCGGTCGCGTCGCGGCAGTGCTGAAGCAAGTAGGTCTGCGCGATGCCGATATGGACAAGTACCCGCACGAATTCTCCGGCGGCCAGCGCCAGCGTATCGCCATCGCGCGCGCCCTGATCACGCAGCCCAAACTGATCGTCGCCGATGAGCCGGTCAGCGCGCTTGATGTTTCGGTGCAGGCGCAGGTGCTCAATCTGCTGGAAGACCTGCAGGACGAATTTGGGTTGAGTTACGTCCTGATCAGTCATGACCTCGCGGTGGTTGAATATCTGTGCGACGAGATTGCGGTGATTTACCTCGGCCGGATCGTCGAGCAGGGAAGGCCGGAGGATTTATTCAACCGCTGTGCGCATCCTTATACCCGTGCGTTGCTCGAGGCTGTACCGCGCGCCCGTCCAGGCCGAGAACGGCAACGCCGCGGGACCCAGGTGATCGCGTCGCAATCGAGGGGGTCAACGGGCTGCGTGTATGCCGGGCGATGCCCCTACGCCGACGCGCATTGCCGCGCGGTCGCGCCTGTCGCGCGCAGCGTTGGCTCCGGCCATTATTCCGCCTGTCATCACGCCGAGACCATCATGGCGCTGCCCGCCTTGCCGGGCGAGGTGTGATAGTGTGGTGCCGCTGATCCCTGTTTGACGTATCGTTCGATTCGTCCCGTTTTAGGAGCGTTTACATGTTCAAAAAGCTCATTCCTTTCGCCGCGGCAGCGATGACGGCGCTTTTCCTGCTGCCGCAACCGGTTGCCGCGCAGGGCAAGAAAGACGGCGTGACGATGGCGATGGCGCTGGAGCCGCCCGGTCTCGACCCGACCAGCGGGGCCGCCGCGGCGATTGCCGAGGTCACGCTTTACAATTTGTATGAGACGCTCACCAAAGTGAAGGAAGACGGCTCGGCCGTGCCATTGCTTGCCGAAAGCTGGCAAACGGCACCGGACCTGAAGACCTACACCTTCAAGTTGCGCAAGGGCGTGAAGTTCCAGAACGGCGAACCGTTGAACGCGGAGACCGTGAAATTCTCGTTTGAGCGGTCGGCGGCGCCAACCAGCACCAACAAGGATAAGAGCCTGTTCCAGAGCATCGCTGAGATCACTACGCCGGACGCCGACACCGTCGTGATCAAGATGAAGAACCCGGAGCCGAACCTGCCGTTCCTGCTCGGGCAGGCGCCCGCTTCGATCGTCGAGCCGAAGAGCGTGGCCACCAACGGCACCAACCCGGTTGGCACCGGGCCGTTCACGGTTGCCGCCTGGGCCAAGGGTTCGTCGATCACGCTGAACAAATGGCCGGAATACCGCAATGCGGCGGCGATCAAGCTCAACAAAGTCGTGATCCGCTTCATCAGCGACCCGTCGGCGCAAGTGGCGTCACTGCTGTCTGGCGACGTCGATGCGTTCCCGCGCGTGGCCGCCGCGCGCAGCCTCGCTCAATTCAAGGCCGACCCGAGATTCGTCGTCATGATCGGAGGTTCGCGGTCCAAGACCATCGTCGCCATCAACAACAGGAAGAAGCCGTTCGACGATGTGAGGGTTCGCCGCGCGGTCCTCGCCGCGATTGACCGCAAAGCCATGATCGAAGGTGCGGTCGACGGTTTTGGCGTGCCGATCGGCAGCTTCTACACGCCGGGCTCGCTTGGCTACATCGATACGACGGATATCAATCCGTTCGATATCGAGAAGGCAAAGAAGCTGCTCGCCGAGGCCGGCGTGACCACGCCGCTCGAAGTCAGCCTGAAGCTTCCGCCGCCGGCTTATGCGCGGCAGGGCGGTGAGGTGCTGGCAGCGCAGCTTGCCAAGGTCGGTATCACCGCCAAGATCGAGAATTTGGAATGGGCGCAATGGCTATCGGGGGTGTTCAACGCCACCGGTCCGCAAAATTACGATCTCACCATTGTCTCCCATGTTGAGCCGTTCGACCTCGTGAAATACACCGAGGACAATTATTACACCGGCTACAGGTCGGACGCCTTCAACGCGCTCTACAAGAAGATCACGGAAGCCGCAAACGAGGCCGATCGTGCCAGGCTGTTGGGCGACGCCCAGCGCCTGCTCGCGACCGATGCCGCCGCCGGCTTCCTGTTCCAGCCGCAACTGATCACGATCGCGAACAAGAAACTGAAAGGCGTGTGGAGCCAGGTTCCCCTGTACGCCAACGATTTCTCGGAATGGGCCTGGGAATAAGCTTGGCAAACTCAAATTTCATATGTCCGGCCCGGATACATAGGTAACAGAACGTACCTAAGACATGGGTGACAACCCCGTGCCGAACGGGTTGTCGAGGGGTTGCAGGGTTTTCCCGAACGTCGACTATTCGCGTTCGGGAATGCCGATAATTCCAGATGTAGCCTGGACTCGATGGCGGCCGCGCATAGGTTGATGTCGCCGGTACCGCCGACACGCTTCATTTGCACACACACTTCAGTTGAGGACAAAACGTCATGCCCAAGGGAAACGATGCGGATAGCAAGAACGCCTCGACCAGGATCGCAATCAAGCGTCCGATCCTTCATCACGTGAACCTCAAGACCGCGCGGATGCAGCAGATGATCGACTGGTATACCCAAGTGATCGGAGTCGAAGTTGTGTTTCAGAATCCCGTCGTGACTTTCACCACCAATGATGCCGCCAATCACCGCATCGCATTGCTCACCAGTCCGCTGCTGCGCGACGATCCGGATTGGCGCATCCACGTCGGAATGCACCATTTAGCCTTCGAATACGGGTCGGTCGACGACCTGCTCGATACGTGGACGCGCTTGCGTGACGATCTCGGGCTTGAGCCCCACATGTCTCTCAACCACGGTCCGACACTTTCGTTTTATTATGTGGACCCCGACGGCAATAGCGTTGAGCTGCAGGCCGACTGTTTCGGAGACTGGGCGGCCTCCAAGAAATTCATCAACAGCTCGCCGGAGTTCGCAGCCAACCCGATCGGCGAATTCGTCGATCCTGCCAAGATGGTCGCCGCACGGTCGGCCGGGGCCACCAGCGACGAACTGCTTCGGCGTGCCTATGCTGGCGAGTTTCCGCCGTCGGCGCCGCCGGATCTGCGAATTGCTCTTCCCGCTTCGTGATAGCGGCTTGGGCACGCACGCGGCGCAAGGTGCTGATCACCTCTCGTCTTGGACGCCGTCCTCCTCATGGTCGATGTCGCGATCGAGCACACTGTGATCGAATGCGTCGCCGTAGGTCGCAAACCAGCGCAGCACGTTGATTGCGACCGCGATCATCGCGGCGTCTAACCAGTTCAAGAGTCGAATGAAGCGGGACTCGTGACACTGCACTATTTTTGACAGGTAAGTCCGCACGTCGTCAAGAATCCGTCGCTTGCGCCTGGCACGTAACTCATTCAGACCGCGTCGCGCATCTGGTATGGACGTGAATGCCTATGTGCATATCCCACTTCTCGCAATAGATCCTTTTTCCCGCAGCGACCTCGAAAGCCCGCTCGCGCTGGAGTATTGCGCCGTCTTCCGCAGTCACGAGGCGCAGGCAACGAGCGACAGCAGGGTGATCGGTCCTGGAGGCATCGCGCTCGCGTTACAGTCGTAACGCATCGCCGCAGGGCTGAAATCGCGCCGTAGCGCGGGTGGTGAAGAGTTCGGCGTCGCGTTGGTGAGGGGCGCCCATGACGGTCCACCCCCCAACTGCAGACCAAGGCAGCAATCATGTCGCCGTCCTCTATCATCAATGTCACCGAGCTGATTGATGAGCGCCCGCTCGGCGCATTTCAGATCACGATTATCTTGCTGTGCGGTCTCGTGGCCATTCTCGACGGATTCGATGTCCTGGCGATGGGAGTCGCGGCACCGGCGATGACGGACATGCTGCACATTGCTCCAAAGCAGTTCGGCGCGGTTTTCAGCGCGGCTCTTCTGGGCTT
>Ga0137403_10002130_pt2 | contig 18984 bp, 20 predicted proteins | sample CZOMad2_1_16fung_FD_122057 | JGI IMG/M metagenome (GOLD analysis project Ga0137403, IMG submission 122057) | Vadose zone soil fungal communities from Angelo Coast Range Reserve, California, USA - CZOMad2_1_16fungal (Hybrid Assembly) | ecosystem: Environmental > Terrestrial > Soil > Vadose zone...
GCCGATCATGATATGGCCCACAACTCTGCCCACCCTTTCGTAAAAAGCGCGAAAGGATGGGGCAGCCTCGCTGGTGAACTGATTCTGACGTTCCTGAAGACAGATAAGCCGAAAACCGTCGACGCCAACAAGCCGTTTGACGTCGAGGCTGCAATTGTGCGAATTCTCGATGAGACCTCAAATGGGACAGTTTACGGTGAATATCTTTTGAATCGAGTCGTTGTCGAGGCGTGGCAATCAGGTGCGCTCGGCTCGCTGAATATCAATCGGACAGATTTCGCAGATATGGTGGCGCGCCAAGGCTGGTCTTACGACGACAAAGCACATCAGTGGCGACATGCCGGCATTATGTCCGTTCCATTGCTCGGCAGGCTTTGACTTGTTCCTCCCAACGCGGATGGCCTGGGTCTCGGGCTAGAAATATATCCTCGCCACAAGCGAGTCCCGGTGGAGCGGGGGTGCCCGGGTCTCGCCGGTTTTGCGAGGACCTGGGACCCACCACTTGGCAGCGATCCTCAGACCGCCTGCGCGCGAACTCGCATCTGCAAAATGTCTGTATCGTTGATGCGCACCGGCCCTGCCTCTCCGCAGAGATACCAACGGAAACTGCTCCAGCGCCACTGCTCGGGCGACTCCACCAATCCACGCTGAACCGGATTGCGGTGCATGTAGCGTAGTTTCTCGATCCGCTTGCGTTCGGTCCATACGTTGAAGTCGTAGAAGCGCGCTTGCCAGATGTGATGCGGGAAATGCCACAGACCAGCTTGCTGCGCCGTGCGGCCAGGGGTTAGCCCACGGCGGGCGAAGCCGAGCTTGAGGTCGGCTTTAGTCTTAAACTCTGACGTCTCAGCTCCGACAATGCAGGTTACTTCTTCAAAATCGGATTGTATCCATCCCCCACCAGCTTGGCCCGCGTGCCTTCCGCGTCTTTGATGTCGCCGTAGGGGCCGACCTGCACGTGAAATAATTTGTCCGTTGATCTATTCGTCGCAAAAGCTGCGTACTGCTTTTTCTTCAAGGCTTCGACCAGCGCTTGCGCGTCCTCTTCCTTGCTGACGGCCGCGACCTGCACGTAGTAGCCATTCAAAGGCGGCGCAGCCGCCGGGTCTGGAGCGCTGGGCGGGCTCGCTTGCGCAGCGCCGGTGTCAGCGGCTGAGAGCTGGGTGTCAGGTTCTTTTTGTCCGACTGTCTTGTAGAACGACAGATCGGGAGACGCCGCACTGCCAGAAGGCTTCATCGCGGCCGGCCGGGTGCTACTTGCGCTCGAGTTAACCGATGTCACTCCCACGCCGCTTGGCGCTGCTGAGGTCTTTCCCAGCGAAAATCCCATCCCGAAAAAAACAGCGCACAGCGCCACAAGGCCGAAAAATATAGCCAGCATTTTTCCCGTGCCCAGTGTGATTTCGGTATCTTCGGAGTTCGCCATATCCCAACCTCGTTGTTGCTACGAAAGCCCTCAGCCCTTGCTCGCAGCCGGTGAGCCGCTTGCGCCCGGCTGTCCAAACATCTTCTGCATTCCAGAGAAAAAGTCCACCGGAACCGGAAACACTACCGTCGTGTTCTTTTCCACACCGATCTCCGTCAAAGTTTGCAGATAGCGCAACTGCACGCTGACCGGTTCTGTGGCCAGCAATTTCGCGGCGTCCACCAGCCGCTGCGCCGCCGAGAACTCGCCTTCCGCGTGAATAATCTTGGAGCGCTTCTCGCGTTCCGCTTCCGCCTGCTTGGCCATCGCTCGCAGCATGGATTCGGGCATGTCCACCTGCTTCACTTCTACGTTCGCCACTTTCACGCCCCAAGGCGCAGTGTGCGTGTCCAGGATGCTTTGCAATCGCAAATTGATTTTGTCGCGGTGCGCCAGCAGTTCATCAAGTTCCTGCTCGCCCAGCACCGAGCGCAGCGTAGTCTGCGCGAACTGCGATGTCTGATACACGTAATTGGAAACTTCAACCACAGCTTTTCGCGGCTCGATCACGCGCAGGAAAATTACTGCATTCACTTTTAACGTGACGTTGTCACGCGTGATGATGTCTTGCGGAGGCACCTCAAGCGCTTCCTGCCGCAAAGAGACACGCACCATGCGATCGAACGGCGTAAAAACCAGGATCACACCTGGCCCCTTTGCCTGCTCGAGTAAGCGGCCAAGGCGGAAGATGACACCCCGCTCATATTCCGCGAGAATTTTGATCGAGCTTAGGACATACAGAATGACAATGATTATGGCGATGGTCCCAAAACCGAAGCCAAATTCCATCTCGGCCTCCGACACTTGATTGTGAGGAATGCTGCTGCGCGGATTGTATCGCAAACCGGCGTGCGACAGCGCCGGTTCAGGGGTATCTCGCCAGATGCGCCACTATTTAAGCCGTTGCGGTCACGGGACTGCGCTGCAGAACCGGCTCAACTTCAAGCTGCAATCCATCCACTCTTCGTACTACTACCCTTTGGCCTGCAGCAATGTGCGCCGAGGAAACTGCGTCCCAGAGCTCGCCGTGGATGAACACCTTGCCCGCGGGAGACAGCGGTGTCTGCGCCACACCAATCTCCCCGACGAGACCCTGCGCGCCCGTCACAACTTTATTACGCCTGGCTTTCAGCGCGAGGCCCATAATCGTCGCTGTGATCGCTCCCAGCGGAATGCTTACTGCCAGCGCTGTTCCCAGATGCACCCGCATCTCCGGTATCGGGGCGTCGACCAACAGTAACGCGCCCAGGACCATAGTGACGATTCCGCCAATCGCCAGCACGCCATGCGTCATGAACTTGGCCTCCAGAGCGAACAAGACGAATGAGGCCAATATCAGAACAACTGCCGCGAATCGCGTGGGCAGCAGGTTGAGGGCGAAGATCGCCAGCAGAATAAAGACCACGCCCACGGTTCCGGGAACCACCGCGCCCGGGTGGTTGAATTCCGCGTACAGCGCGAGCGCCCCGATAGCCAGCAGGATGAACGCAATATTCGGGTCCATCATGTAGGCCAGAATGCGCTCTTTCAAGGTAAGGTCATAGCTTCTGACCGGCTGCCCAACCAGATTCAGCGTTGCGGTTTCTCCATTGAAGCGTTTGAAACTCTTGCCTTGAAGATCCTTAAACAACTCTTGTTCACTCGGCGCAACGTAATCGATAAGCTTCTGCGAGAGCGCCTCCTGATCCGTAAAAGATTTCGATTGCCGCACCGCGCTCTCCGCCACCTCAATGTTGCGGCCGCGCTTCGAGACGACCGAGCGCATCAAGGCGGCCGTGTCATTCTCGATTTTCTCTTTCATAACATCATCCATCTTGCCACCAGTGATGGTGACCGGATGAGCCGCACCCGTATTCGTCCCCGGCGCCATCGCCGCGATGTCGGCGCTTTCGAGGATGAAAAATCCCGCCGACGCCGCCCGGCTACCGCTCGGAGTGACATAAATAATGACCGGAACCGGCGATGCCACAATCTTCTCGATGATCTTACGAGTCGAATCCAGCAGCCCGCCCGGCGTATTCAACTCGATCAGCACTGCCTTATCTTTATTTCGATCCGCCTCCGCCAGCGCCCGCCCAATGTATTCATCGGTAATGGGATGAATGGTGTCATCGACCACGATCTTCAACACTTCGGCCGGGCAAGCCGTAGACCCGAACAAAAGGAACCCAACCAGCGCAATAAATAAATGCGAAATTCTCATCGAATTGGCAGCGGCGGCGCTTTCTGCGCCAGCTTCTCGCTGCGGTAACGTATCGGTTCTATTGTCTCGCAAATCCAGCCTAAATCGCAGCAAAACAGTGTGGCGCGGGCACCCCTTCGACTTCGCTCAGGGCAGGCCCTCGCCCGCGAACAGCGTGGACCGTCGCCGTTCCCGACCCCTAGCTGGCAGGAAACTCCCACCGCGTCGTGCTGTTCAGGGTTTTCTTCTCATCCAATCCGAACACAGTGACAGGACGAACAGCGAAGATCGGCTCTTTATAAGAGAAAATATCCTTTTCGAAACCGGACATATCGAATTTGTACTTACGCTCGTAAAGCGAAAGTACTCGCCGGAGCAGCGCAGCATCCCGCACCCTCTCAGCCACTCCTTCAACAATCACAGCCTGATTCGCCCGCTCCGTACAAATCACACATCTCGGATTTCGATCCAGGTTCTTTGCCTTACGAGACTTTGAACCAGTGCTGAAGTAAATTGTCCCATCGAGCCACAGTGCCCAGACGACCATCACGTGAGGCGTTCCATCTGGGCGCGACGTGGCGATCCAATAATTGTGGCTTTTGTTCAGCAGGCGCTCAGCCCAACTCCAGGGAAGCAATCCCTTCGCGCCCTTTGGCAGGCCATACCCGGGCATGTAAGGACGGCTGGCGTGGGGCTTCGCCATTTTCGCAATGGATTGTTTCTTCGGAGGCATTGCTAGAGATTCTGCTGCGTCCAGCGATCCAGCCGTTGCAGCGCCTGGTTCAGGTTCTCAAGCGAGTTAGCCACGCTGAATCGCAAATAGCCCTCGCCAAAATCGCCGAACGCCGTTCCAGACAGGCAGGCCACGCCAGCGTCCTCCAGCAAAGCGTCTGCAAGCTTCTTGGATTTCCAGTGAGTCTTCGTAATGTTGGGAAACACGTAGAACGCGCCTTTGGGCATGCGGCACGAGAATCCTTTAATGCGATTCAGTCCGGCAACGAAAGCATCGCGTCGCCGGTGGAACTCGGCGCGCATCCCATCCACCGAACTCTGGTCACCGCGTATGGCTTCAATCCCCGCCATCTGCGTGAAACTCGCTGTGCAGGAATTAGAATTCGTCATCAGCCGCGTGACATGGGCCGCGAGGTCCGCGCGCATCACGCCATACCCCATGCGCCAGCCCGTCATGGCATAAGTCTTCGAAAATCCGTCAAGCAGAATCGTGCGGTCCTTAAATCCCGGCACCGACATAATCGAGTAATGCTCGCCTTCGAAAATGAGCCGGCTGTAGATCTCGTCTGAAAGCACCATGATGTTGCGGTCGCCGATGGCCTCAGCGATGTCGCGAATGTCTTGTTTGCTCAGCACACCGCCGGTAGGATTCTGCGGCGAATTCAAAATAATCAGCTTGGTGCGATCGTTGATGAGGGAGGCAAGTTCATCGACATCCAGCCCAAAATCTTTCTCTTCTTGCAAGCGAATGGGAACTGCGCGAGCGCCGACATATTGGATCATCGACTCGTAGATGGGAAAGCCGGGATTGGGGTAGATGACTTCATCTCCAACATCGGCAAGAGTAAGAATACTGAAGAAAATGATGGGCTTGCCGCCCGGAACAACGACCACTTCGTCGCTTGCGACTTCGACTCCGCGAGAGAGGCTTACATATTCGGCAATGGCTTGGCGAAGATCGGGGAGGCCCGCGGAAGGTCCGTAATGCGTCCAGCCTTCATGTAATGCTTGAACCCCGGCCTCGATAATATTTTTCGGGGTATCAAAATCGGGCTCGCCGATTTCCAGATGGATAATCTCTTTGCCTTGCCGCTCCAGCGCCCGTGCTTTGTTGAGAACTTCAAACGCGGTTTCTGTGCCCAAGCGCGACATGCGCTCCGCCAAGCGGAGCTCGTACTGAACGGCTTTCTCCATGGGAAGAACAGAAATTATACCCCGCTAGTGCGCACGCAAGGGACAGGCCGCTCGGCGGTCAAGCCAAGCGGAGCTGGGCAGTTAAATCGCGGGTATGCTGCGAGCCGTCCGATGCGTGCCTTCTAAGAGTTGGGGGTGCCCCGCCAACAAGCACCGAACCGATCCCATTCGGGAGCTTCTCTCTTAATCGTTGGCGGCAGCGGAGATTGGCTGAGAAGCGTCTCGTAGGCGTGCCCCAGCCACGGTCTGTTTAGATTCGATCCAGTTCGGGGCGACATCCCGCTCGTCGTTCGGACGATTCATGGTGAATGCCGCCACCACCCGCTTCTGCTGCAGCCACCAGACGCTGAAGCTCTTGCTAGAAATATCTCCGCGATGGACCACCTCGTCTGCGTCGGAGGAATCGCCCCAGTATTCGTAGGAAAGATCGAACACATCAGAAAAGAAGTAAGGCACATGCCTAAAAGGAGCTCGTTCGCCCATTAGCGTTCGAGCACAATGCTGGCCCTGAGAAACGGCGTTGTCCCAATGTTCGACGCGCCTGTGTTTGGCGAAGAGCACATCCCAATAGTTCGCAACGTCACCCGCGGCATAGACGTCCGGTAGGCTCGCTTCCAGATATTCATTCACCATCACACCATCCGCAACCTCGAGTCCGCTATTGGTGAGCATCTCAGTTGCAGGCGTGACCCCAACGCCAGCGACGACCAAGTCGCACGGGATTGCTTGGCCACTCGCAAGAACGACTGATTGCACTGAGCCATCACCTCGCAGTTCGGTGACAGTGGCGTTCTTTACGATCTGCACACCACGTGAACTGTAATAGTCCTCAAAGAATTCGGACATCTCCGGGGTGAATAGGCGCTTCCAGATTCGATCTTGATTGAGAACCATGGTGACTTCGATGTTCCTTTGCGCCAGTACCGCGGCTACTTCCATGCCGATGAAACCACCTCCTATCGCTACAGCGCGCTTCGCTCGTTCTGCTGCACGGCGAATGGACTTGGAGTCCTCCATAGACCGAAGGTAGAACACCTGTTGGAGTTTCGCTCCGGGAACTTCGAGCGTTCGAGGATGGGCACCGGTAGCGATGATCAGCTTCTCGAAGCCAAACTCTCCACCTGATTTCCGATTCAGCCGCTTACGATTGCAATTGATCGACGAGACTTCACAGCCAAGCTTTAGCTCGATCCCATGATTGCGGTAGAAGTCTTCGCCGTTGATCCGAATGGCTTCTTCGGTGTCCTTACCCGCAAGAAAACCTTTCGATAGCGGCGGCCGTTCGTATGGCACCGAATTGTCGGCGGATAGAATTGCCAGCTCACCTGGCTTCAATCCGAGTTCAACCATTTGCTTGGCTGCATAACCTGCAACCATCCCGCCGCCGAGAATCACGAATTTCGCAGCGTCCATCTTTCTCTCCGTCGTTACGGCGATGCATTCCGCGAAGGTTGCGTTTTTCAAGGGCGAGGCAAACTAACCATTGCGACGTAGGTCAACCCGGCGAATGCCTCCAAGATGACCCGGCTATGCTGCGGGTTCGTCCTCTCCGTCCCGGTATTCGCCGGGTACATCGTCCTCCGGAACTTGGCGCGTAGTGACCTCAGACACGTCAGCGTCCTTGGCGTTTTCCACTCCGTACACAGCGTCCGCTTCGAAGGCATTGCCCTCTTCGATTAATTCCTCGACACTTTCGGAGTCGGCATCGGCGACGTTTGGGATCTGTTGAATGTCACCGGACTGCCCAGCCGAGTCCGGGCCCAGCTCATTTGGTTTCCGTTCATTTTTTTTTGTCATGGTTTTGCTCCGTATATCGCGCGCTAGCAAGTCTATTGGTTTCTGAATCTCCCATCGTTGGTCTTTACATATCGTAGTAACGTCCGTTGACTTCTTCGCCCATGATCGCAAAGTCTGCCTTCGATGTGCTCAGCGGATCGGACTTCCAGGAAAACCCGATCGAGGGCACTTCGATTTGGGCCTCCAGCTGACATGTGGCGCGAGTACCTGTGAAGCGGAAATGCCTGGAAGGATCGTCATATTTCACGGGCTCTCCAGTGGTTTTCCAAACCATCTTGAAAGTCATGCTTGCGGGAGTGGCAATGGACTCCAGAGCCGGCCAGCGCGGCTGGTCTACCACTGGCACGTTCTGCATTTCGAGCGTGAAAGTGCTCCCATCTGGACTGATGGTGAGGCCATGCTCCGGGACCGGCACGACCCAATAGAGTCCAGATGGCGAAATCGGAGGATGACAATCGTGTATTGGATTTGCAGGGACCGCCGGCCCCTTGAACAACGTTAGTCATATCTGTGTGAAAGTCCCTTGCTGTGTTGCGCGAGCCGCCCAATATTCTCCTTGCATCACACCGTAATCGGTAGTGGGACTGCCGAACGCGATCCGGTTTCCCTGATTGTCTGTGCCCATGCCTGTAAAGGTACTCGAACGCGCGACCTGTCCTTTGAAGTGGTAGATATGCGACGGTTCGAGGTTTGGGCCTGCCGGCTGATTGTGACTGCCATTCTTATCTAACGATGGAATCGGATAAGGGTCGGTGCCGCCGTTCGCGGTCATCGGTTGTTGGTCGGCCATTGCGTACTTCTCAGATGGAATCGCGAAAGGAAGCAGGGCCAGAGCACCCGATTTCAGGATGCCTCTCCGACTGAAGTGTGCGAGGGACTTAGTGAGCGGATCCATCAGTCCACCTCCATCAAGAGAATTACTGCCCAAACATCATAGCTCTACATCGTCATGGCTACTCGATTGCTTGGTCTATTGATGATTCCACATGAAGAAAAGCGGCGATTTCGCTGAAGTTCTTTATTTTGTTGGCGTCCCCGACGGGATTTGAACCCGTGTTACCGCCGTGAAAGGGCGATGTCCTAGGCCGGGCTAGACGACGGGGACGATGAGGCGGGCGTCTGCGGCTGATTGATCGTAACAGCGGGCCAATTGAGAGTCAAAACGCCCAGTTTACAACGCCACGTTACTTTCGATGCCGCATTACTTTGCCAAGCGATGCGACACGGTGGTCACGCCAGCAAACTCTTCTGCGGGTTCGAACACTGGCGCCGCTCTCGCCTGTCGCGCACGATCGTAAACGCGAACATACTCTTTCGCTGAGGCGTTCCAGGAAAAATCTTTGTTCATGCCGTTGCGCATGAGCGTTTGCCAGGAACTCTGATCGCGAAACGCCTGCAAAGCCTGCTTAATGGTCAGCAGCAGCGCTTCACCGCTATATTCGGTGAATTTGAAGCCGGTGCCTCGTCCGGTTCGCGCGTCCCAGGGCTCAATCGTATCGTCCAGCCCGCCGGTGGCGCGCACGATTGGTACGGTTCCGTACTTCAAGCTGTAAATCTGATTTAGCCCGCACGGCTCGTATTTCGAAGGCATCAAAAACATGTCGCTTCCGGCTTCGATCTTGTGTGCGATTGCGTTGTCGTAGGCGACTTTCACCGCAATCTTGTGCGGGAACTGCTTATTCAGCCGTAGAAACAATTCTTCGTATTGCTTATCGCCTGCGCCCAGCGCGACCACGATCATCTCCTCGCGCGCGAGGCGATCCATAATCTGCGAGATCAGGTCGAACCCTTTCTGCGCCGCAAAGCGCGAGACAATTCCAATCACCGGCAACCGCGGATCAGCATTTGTAACTCCGAAAGCCGCTAGCAGATCACGTTTGCAGAGCTGCTTGCCGCTGAGGTCTTGCGGCGAGTAGTGCGTGGCGATGAATTTATCCGTCTGCGGACTCCACTCGTCGTAATCTACTCCGTTCAAAATTCCAGTCACTGTTGAGGCACGATCGCGCAATACCCCTTCAAGGCCAAACCCAAATTCCGTGGTCTGGATTTCCTGGCTATATTTGCGGCTGACCGTGGTGACAAAGTCGGAATACACCAAGGCCCCTTTTAAGAAATTGACGTTTCCAAAGAATTCCATCTTCGAGATGGTGAACAGATCCCACGGCAGCGTCAGCAGCGGTAAGGTATCAGGCGGGAATAAGCCCTGATATCCCATATTGTGAATCGTGAAGACAGTGGCTACATCACGAAACGCAGGATCCTCCCCGTATTGCGTGCGCAACAATACTGGAATCAAAGCCGACTGCCAGTCGTGGCAGTGAAACACGTGCGGCGCGCCCAGAATCTTGGAAGCTTCAAGCACTGCCCGCGAGAAGAGCGCGAACCGCTCCGCATTATCGGGATAATCACCTGCTGAAGTCCCATATAGCGCTTCACGATCAAAAAATGGCGGATACTCCACAAAATAAAATTGCACGCCAGAATGGTTGCCGGCAGCCACTACTGAAGCGAAGCGGTACCGGTCATCGAATGGTACCGTGATGCTGCGTACCACTGTCTGAGCGTCACTCAGTTTTGTCTGGCGATAGCGCGGAATATAAACGCTAACCTGATGTCCCAGGGCGGCCAGTGCTCGAGGCAGAGCACCTACTACATCGGCTAATCCACCGGTCTTGGAAAAAGGCACGCATTCCGAAGCCGCAAACGCAATATGCATGAATACCGCTCCTTATAAACTCATCGCCCTGCTTCTGCGGCACACGCTATCATAGTGAGTGCTGAGCCAGCCCCGCAGAGGACTTGCAGGACACCTGTCAGTCTAAACGCCGGGAAGAAAGAGGGTCAACGTGCCGAAGATCGCAGCAGCACCTCCGCGCCCCCCACGTAAACCCAAATTGGGCCAACACTTTCTTGCGGATCACTCGGCGGCGGGCAAAATTGTTGAGGCGCTGGGCGATGTCTCTCAAGGCACAGTCCTCGAAGTCGGCCCTGGACGAGGAATCATCACTTCCCTGCTGGCGCCGCGAACTCGCAGGGTAATCGCCATCGAACTAGACCGGGTGCTGGCGGCACAGTTGCGCATGAAATTTGCCCTCAGGCCAAATGTGGAGATCATTGAAGGCGACATTCTTGCGATTGATTTTAGTACGTTGTTTGGCCCCAAACCTGGCAGTACGCGGCCTGGCATAGACTTCAAGCCTGAGCCGGTTCGCGTCGTCGGAAATCTTCCCTATTACATTACATCGGACATTCTGTTGCGCCTCTTTGCTCATCGCCAGTATTTCGAAACCATTGTCATCATGCTGCAGCGGGAGGTTGCCGAACGCCTGGCAGCGGCGCCGGGAACCAGCGACTATGGCCTGCTTTCGGCAACAGCTCAACTCTATGCGCGCGTGGATAACTTATTTACCTTGCCGCCCGGCGCCTTTTCGCCGCCGCCTAAAGTGCACTCGACTGTGGTTCGCCTGACGCTTGCGCCGCGCATTGAAAGTCTGCGTGTGCCGGAAGAAGAATTTATTAGTTTTCTCAAACTCTCTTTCGGTCAAAAAAGAAAGACGCTGTGGAACAATCTCAAATCGCAATATGCGCCGGACGTCCTGCGAAGCGCGTTGGAGAAGACCGCAGTAAAACCCACTGTGCGTGCTGAGGCATTGTCGTTAGAAAAGAGCGCGGCCCTGTTCCGAGCGCTAAACGGTACCGGAAAGTGAGGTCAGTTTTAGCAAGGGATTCCCATGCAGTCAACCATCCGCCAACCCGCCGTTGCGGGCCGCTTCTATCCACGCGATCCCAAAGCTCTGCTCGCCGACATTCAATCCTATCTCTCTCCGCGCCACTCACCGGTCACAGCACTCGGCTGCGTAGTTCCTCACGCCGGTTACATGTATTCGGGCCACGTTGCCGGCGCAGTGTTCGCCAGGCTGGAAATACCATCTCGCTGTATCCTGATGTGTCCTAACCACACCGGCGTCGGCCATCCCCTTGCGATCATGAGCGCGGGGCTGTGGCAAACTCCGCTCGGGCCGGTAAATATCGATCACAAGCTTGCTGAGAATCTGAGGCGCGCCTTCCCTGCCCTCGAAGAAGATTCTGGCGCCCATCGCGCGGAACATGCTGCTGAAGTCGAGCTTCCATTCCTGCAATCGTTAAAACCCGGCATCACTTTCGTTCCCATCGCCCTCGGCACGGGCCGCTACGAAACTCTCGAGGCTCTCGGCCAAGCTATCGCGAAAAGTGTCTCGGACGAGCACGAGCGCATCCTCATCCTTGCGTCGAGTGACATGAATCACTACGAGAACGACCAAATCACCCGCATAAAGGATCACAAAGCCATTGACCAGATTCTCGCCCTCAATCCGCGTGGACTTTATGACGTCGTCATGAAAGAAGCGATCAGCATGTGCGGATTCGGACCAACTGTCGCAATGCTCACCGCCGCTCTCAGCCTGGGTGCCACCAAGGCCGAGCTGATCAAGTACGCTACTTCTGGTGACGTCTCTGGCGACCACAACATGGTCGTCGGTTACGCGGGGATTATCGTGAGCTGACGTTATCCAGTCCCCGCCTGGACAGTGCCTTTAGTACCCAGGTTCCACGCCGGGAATCCACTTATAATCACTGCAAACTGGCTTAGAATCTGCACTCTTATATGGAGGATACGGGTGGACCCTGTTCTGGCAACGGCGATTTTTGTCTTCGGGCTGGCCTTCGGCAGCTTTTTGAATGTGTGTATCTATAGGTTGCCACGGCATTTATCCGTGGTTCATCCCGGATCAGCCTGCCCGCAATGCAAAACGCCCATCCGTTTTTATGACAATGTACCCGTCTTGAGCTGGCTCGTGCTTGGCGGCCGCTGCCGAAACTGCAAGGCCCGCATCTCGGCACGCTATCTCATCGTGGAGATCCTCACCGGCGCGATGTTCGTGGCGTGCTATGCGCATTTCGGACTCACGTTGGCTACGCTGAAATATTGTGCCTTCGGTTTCCTGCTACTCGGGCTTATCTTCACCGATGCCGAAACCCATCTTCTTCCCGATAAAATGACACTGTCCGGGCTCGTTGTGGGACTTCTGTTTAGCCTCATCGTGCCGGTGAACGACTTGGCGTCGCAACTGCTGCCCGGCTTGATTTCGCTGCCGGTGAGCTCAGATATTTCTTCACATTTCCTCTCATTCATCGATGCATTTCTGGGAGCCGCGGTGGGTGCATCTTTTATTTATGGGGCTGGCGCCATTTACCTTCGTGCGCGTGGTGTGGAAGGCATGGGATTTGGTGATGTGAAACTGATGGCCATGATAGGCGCTTTCCTGGGAATGAAGCTGACCATCTTCACCCTATTTACCGCTTCGATCGCCGGATCTCTCTTTGGACTTTGGACCGTGTTCGCAGTCTGGATCAAGCGCGCTCGCCGTCGTATGGCTCGCCAGCATGAATCAGCACGCCAGGCGCTCCGCCGCGCTTGGGAGTCGGCCACCATCGCCCTGCGTCGTCATCAGATGCCTTTCGGAGTATTTCTCGGCAGTATGGCCATGGTCGCGTTTTTCTTCGGCAATCGATTTCTGCGCTGGTATTGGGGGCTGCTATGAAGCTCCTGACCAATCCGATTTTTCTGCGGATGGCTGCGGTATTCTTCACGGCGGTCTTCGCATTCGTCGTGGCGCTGCTGGTCATGCGCCGTTTGCGAAAAGGGCTGATTGACGAAGATTTTTCTCTCGACACACCGCGCGAGTCCGACAGTTTGCCGTTGCATACGTACCATGCTGTCATCCAGCAACTCAAGCAGCAAAAGCACGAACTGCAAAGCCTGCAGCAATCCGAGCGGCGGCGCGCCAAAACCTCAGAAAGCATCAGCGCCGCGGTGCTTTCAAATCTTTCCTGCGGCGTCGTGTTTTTTACAGCAAACGGCCTAGTTCGCCAGGCGAACAGCTCAGCTAAACATATTTTGGGATTTGCCTCGCTGGTGGGGATGAGCGCCGCCGAACTGTTTCGTGATGCCGATCTGCTTGGAAGCTCGCGGACCAAATTAGCGGAAGCGGTCCAAGCAGCCCTGCGAGAGAAATCCCCTTATCGCCGCCTGGAAGCAGAATATGTCACGCCGCGCGGTGAGGAGCGAGAATTGGAGATCACCGTCAGCTCATTGCACGGGCCGGGTGGTGAGGCCCTCGGCGCCGCATGCCTGATTAATGACCGAACCGAGTTCCTCGAGATTCGTCGTCAGCAAGAACTGCGCGGAGAAATGTCCGCCGAGATGGCGCTCGAACTCCGCACCTCGCTGACCACCATTTCTGGTTATGCGCAGCAGCTCGCTGCCAGCCGTGACCCGGAACTGGCGCGGCAACTGGCTTCCGACATCGCCGCCGAAGCGGCACACCTTGATCGTACGATCGGCGGATTCCTGGCCGGCACAGCCGCCCGAGCCGCCGCAGAAGTTTAGATTTCCGTTGCAAGGATGGAGCAACTATGAAACGCATCGCATATTTCCCGCTGGCTGTAATAGTTCTGCTGGGCGCCTTTCTCGCTTTAGCCGCAGCGCAGTCCGATTCGCTCGCCGATTCTGCTCGCGCCGCCCGCAAAGACAAGAAAGAAACGTCTAAAAAGTTCGACAACGACAACCTGCCCAAGACCGACAAGCTAAGCGTAGTAGGGAAACCCGAGCCCTCGGAGAAATCCGCCGAGCAACCAAGTGAGAGCAAGTCTGAGTCAGAAGCAAAGGCGGAAGCGAAATCCGAAGAAAAGTCCGAAGCGCAACCAGAAGCAGAATCCGGCGATTCGCATGAAAAACCTACCGACAGCGATAAAGCGAAAGACGGCCAGTCCAAGAACCAGCAGTGGAAGGACAAAATTACTGAGCAGAACCACCAAGTGGATTTGCTTACGCGCGAGCTCGATGTGATGCAACGCGAATATCAACTGCGCGCCGCCGCGTTCTACGCCGACGCCGGCAACCGTCTCCGTAATCAGGGCGCCTGGGACAAGGAAGATGCGCAATATAAGAAACAGCTCGATGCTAAGCAAAAGGAACTGGCTACCGCTAAGCAGGAACTTGACGATTTGAAAGAACAAGCTCGCAAGGCAGGCGTTCCGGCAGGCTTGAGGGAGTAGCGCGGGAGTATGCTCAACTCATGTAGCAGAAACCGCGGATTAGTTGAAAATCGACCTTCAATTAGCAGCCTGATGCCGTAACCGAACGATTTGATTCACGTGGTGCCTTCCATGCACCCAATGAAATTTCCGCCACTGCCGTCCGGTGAGCGCCCCAAAGACGGGGTGGTCGATTAACTTTGTCCTCTTTCCATAACGTGCTTCGCACTTCGTAATCCATTCGTCCATTCGAGCAATTTGGCGTTCTACCTCGCTTATCATCCTCTCCGCAGGCATTCCCTTGGGCCGGGTCCGCTCCGGCGCCTGACGCCCAGCCGGGAAATAACCAGCCTCGATCACCACTGCGATTGCTAACCGCTGTTTTAATCTCAACGAACTGGCCAGCGGCTTACCCGCTTCGCAACAGCGCTCGAAGCCTTTTACCGTCCCCGTGTAAGTAAGATAAAGATGCTCCAGAATCTCAGCGCTGCTCCACTTCCCTTCTGGATGCCGCGTCAGCTCCTCCACTGTCATGCCACGCGTCGCCGAGGTAATCGCATTAAGCAACCGCTCAAGACAGGAATCCATGCCAGTCCTCGTTCTTTCATCTAGTAGAATAAGCGCGACATTTCTTGCTGCAAAATTTCATCTTCAGGAAACGGCTATGAAGAAGCTGGTCATGGCAATGCTATCGCTGGCGCTGCTGTCTCTGATCATGACTGCGGGCTGCACGTCTGAGCCTTCGAAACCGGCACAAAGCGAGAAGCCGCAGCCCAAACCGCCGGAACTCCTTACCGGCCGTTCCGCGTTCCAGAAAGTTTACATCGCCGCCCGCGGTTGGGCGCGCGATGCCCAACCTTATCGTTTGGAGTCCATGACCACTGCCGATTCCAAAGGGAAAGACGGTAAATCAGCCGTCTGGCGCGGAGCGTTCGCGTCAGCACTGCAGCGCGGAGTGAAGGCTTACACGTGGTCGGGCGAGGATGCCCCCGATGCACCAAGCCGAGGCATGAATCCCGGCACTGAAGACAACTACAGCCCGAGCAACTCTTCTACGCAGGTGTTTGACACTCAGTTTCTGAAGATTGATTCCGACAAAGCGTTCGAGACAGCCCAAAAGCACGGCGGCGACAAAATCCTGAGCAAAGACCCCGATACTCCCATCGTTTACGTTTGCGACTGGAGTCGCGCTACCAACGAACTCATCTGGCACGTGATCTACGGCGACCGGGAGAATCCCAAGCTGCGTGTAGCCGTGAATGCCACCAGTGGTGAGTTCATGCGGGTGGAAAAGTAAAGAACGCCACGACCACATCTAACCCTGGGTGGTGTCTCTGCATCGCATCGTACCAGGCCCCCTGGGTTACAACGCATAGGAGGTCATCATGCGCAAAGCCGCACGACTGGTTTTGTTTGTTTTTTCTGTTGCGGGGGTTGCGTGCGCCCAGATACCAACCCGCGGCAATATCTTTGCAGGGTATTCCTACATGAGGGCCGATAGCGATGTTTTCCCCGCTATTATTCCGACGTCTGGAGTCAATTTCAATGGTTGGGAAGGGTCGCTCGAGGGCAAGTTTCTGCCCTGGATCGGTGTGGTAGCGGATTTCGGCGGGAATTACGGCTCGGCGCAATCTGCCCCCATCCCCAGCGGCTCTAGTCGGGTGGATGCCAAGTTATACACGGTGCTTTTCGGTCCGCGTGTTTCGGTTTCCGTGGGCCGATTTACGCCATTCGTTCACGGGCTATTCGGCGTGGGACACATAAGCGCTAGCAGCAGCGGCTTCTCCACCTCCGATACGTCATTTGCCAAAGACATCGGGGGCGGGCTTGATTACAAGCTGATCAAAGGGGTGGCTTGGCGAGTGCAGGGAGACGGGCTGTTCACTCATGTTTTCGGAGTCTCGCAAGATAATTTTCGCTTCTCGACAGGGATCGTGCTCCGCTTCTGAGTACTCTTGCCCCCGTCCCGAACCATCCGGCATCGACCCACGGGGTATTTTTGTCGCCAAAACCCCAGCCTCAAACCTTTCGCACGTCGAGAACCCCAGCGGTGGGCGTGTGGAGAAGTAAAAAACGCACAAGCAGATCTAAACCTGGGCGTCGTCTGGCCATTTCTTCACCTATGTCTTTAAAAAAGTGCTTATGCGGGTCTGGCACCGACAACATGGATGGGCCTTGGGCTAAGAACGGCAGGATGGTCAGCCGGCCTACCTTCCGACCAGCCGAGAGGTTACTCGGGCTGCGGCAGCCCCATCCGGCGCAGCAGGTCGGCGTAGCGTGGGTCGGAACGCAGCCCATACCAGTACACGTCTATTGCAAGCCAAGGCATTGTGGCGGAATGCTCTGCGTAACCTTTTTCGAGCAACCGGAACGCCTCGTCTTTGTCGCCAAGACCCGCATAAATTCCGCCAAGCGGATAAAAATCGACGTAAGTGCGCGAGGACAAGTCTTTTAATTCTTGGGCGATCTTCAGCGCCTCAGCCCGCCTGCCCGAGACGGCATAAACCCAACCAAGGCCGCTAGCAACGAACTGGTTCTCTGCCGCTACAGCTTTGTCCTGATCGGCAACTTTGTCGTATTCGGCAAGGGCTTGCGGATACATGCGCTTCATTGCGTATGCCCAAGCTAGCAGGGCACGCACCACCGGAAGGTTTGGATTGAGGTCGAGCGCCTTATGGTATTGAACAATCGACTCATCGTATCGTCGCGTGAACAGATAGACGTTTCCCACTTGAGAAACTATTTCCGGTGACAGCGGGTCAAGCTCTTGTGCCCGCTGCGCCTCCGCCATGCTTTCGCCGAATCGTAGTCTCGTTTTCAGGCATTCCGCATACCGATCATGGGAGAGCGCACTGTTCGGGTTTAGCTCGATAGCTCGCTTGAACTCTCGTTCTGCAGTTGGCCAGTCCCAGTCGGCGAAGAACACGGCATATGCTAGCGCAGCATGTGCCTCGGCGAGCGTGTCATCAAGTTCAAGCGCCTTCGTTGCCGCCGCCTTCGCCTTCGGAAAACTGTCGCTGGGGGAAAGATAATTCCATCCGCCTCCAAGCGAGGAGTAAGAGTCAGCCAGACCCGCGTAGGCCAAAGCATAGCCGGGGTCTTTGTCGATTGCTTGTTGGAAATACTCGATGCCCTTCTTTAGCTCGGCTGCTGTTGTTTGGTTTGCGTGATACCTGCCCTTCAAATAAAGCTCATAAGCCTCGGGATTTGTTGCGGACGACTTGTTCAAACGCGTCTTTTCTTCGCTTGTCAGCCGTACTCGCAGATTTCCAGATACAGCAGTCGCGATCTCCTGTTGGACGGAGTGGATGTCAGCCAGCTTCCGGCTGTACTGCTCACCCCAAAGCTGTTTGTCCTCGCGTGCGTCCACGAGTTCGGCGCTTACGGAGAGGTCGTCGCCCCGCTGAATGACCCTCCCCATGACCAACGCCTCCACGCCAAGCTCACGCGCCACCTTCTTAGGCTCGATGTCACGCTGCTTGTAATGGAAGGCGGAAGTACGAGAGATCACCTTCAGATTTGGGAGCCCCGATAGCCTGTCGATGACGCCTTCCGTTATTCCGTCGCTCAAGTATTCGGCGTTTGGATCACCGCTGGCATTAGAAAAGGGCAGTACAGCAACCGAGTTGATGCGGGTGCGACCACTGCTGCCAAAATAGAACGCTGCCACCGAAATGACTGCGATGACGAACACGAAAGCTACCGCGCCGACCAACATCGACCGTCGCGACCAGAGGGGGGTTGCTGTGCCACTCGATACCGTCTTACCCGATTCTGTGTCCCGCTTCAGCCGTTGGAGATCGGTGCGAATATCGGACGCATGCTGATAACGAAGGCGAGAGTCTTTCTCAACAGCCTTGTTGATGACCTCTTCGAGCTTATGTGGTACATCAGGGTTGATCCGAACCGGAGGCACAGGCGGGCGCTCCAGAATGGCATTAAAGATCAGCGCCGACGTGTCGCCCCGAAACGGCAGCGTTCCCGTGCACATCTCGTACAGCACAGCGCCGAAGGAAAACAGATCAGTACGAGCGTCGAGTTCTTTGCCCTTAACCTGTTCGGGAGACATATAGGCCACGGTGCCGAGCGTTGAACCGGGGCTGGTAAGGTGCTCCTCCGAGCCGATGGTGGGGTCGCCCACTGCAATGCTCTCCGGCTTCAGCGTGACTTTCGCCAGTCCGAAATCGAGAATTTTCGCCTGACCTCTATTCGTCACGAAGATGTTTGCTGGCTTTATGTCCCGGTGGATGATGCCCTTCGAATGTGCCGCATCGAGCGCGTCAGCGATCTGAATACCCAATTCCAGCACGGCTTCGATCTCCAGCGGCTTACCATTGATTTCGTGTCGGAGTGTTTTCCCCTCCAGCAGTTCCATGGCGATGAACGCTCGTCCATCAACATCGTCGATTTCGTAGATGGTGCAGATGTTCGGGTGATTCAGGGCAGAAGCGGCACGGGCCTCACGGCGGAATCGTTCGAGCGACTGTGGATCGTTTGCGAGTTCTTCGGGAAGGAACTTCAGGGCGACGTGGCGACC
>Ga0137403_10003445_pt1 | contig 18976 bp, 16 predicted proteins | sample CZOMad2_1_16fung_FD_122057 | JGI IMG/M metagenome (GOLD analysis project Ga0137403, IMG submission 122057) | Vadose zone soil fungal communities from Angelo Coast Range Reserve, California, USA - CZOMad2_1_16fungal (Hybrid Assembly) | ecosystem: Environmental > Terrestrial > Soil > Vadose zone...
CGGCCGTCGCGATCGGCATAGACCGTGATCTTGTAGTGGTGTTCGCGGCAATTGGCGCTCGCCGTCAAATGCTCGCGGCGGTCCTCGATCCAGCGGACGGCGCAGCCTTTGCGCATCGTCAACCAGGCAAGGCAAACCTCTTCGGGCAGCAGAATTCCCTTGTGGCCAAATCCCCCGCCGATATCAGGCGACACGATTCGGATCCGGCCCTGCTCGATACCAAGGCAATCGGACAGGCCATTGCGAACAATGTGCGGCATCTGCGCGCCGGCATAAAGCGTGAGCTGGTCGAGGCGATGGTCGAAGGTCGCGACCACACCACGCCCTTCCAATGGCGACATGCATTGGCGCGCGGTCGATATTTCGCGCATTACCTTGATCGGCGCATCGAATGCACGGGTGATATCGACCTCGAACGCGCTTTCGAGGAAGACGTTGTCGCCCCAGTGCTCGTGGACCAGCGCCGTTGCAGCGTCGCGCGCTCCGAGCATATCGTAGACCGCCGGAAGCTCTTCGAGGTCGAGCGTCACTGAGGCCGCGATATCCTCGGCCTCCGCCCGAGTAGACGCCACGCACATCGCGACGAGTTCTCCAACGTGGCGCACTTTGTCGGTCGCAAGAACAGGTTGCTCCGAGATTTTGAAGCCGGGCAGGCCGGATACGGCGCGGATCGGTTTGATGCCCGTCAAATCCGCGGCCGTAAAGACGACATCGCGATAACGTTCCGGTACATGGATGTCCCTTATCCGGGCGTGCGCCAAAGGGCTGCGAACGAAGGCTACATCCTGCAGGCCTGCGATCCGGATGTCGGCCACGTATTGGCCGCGCCCGCGCATGAAGCGATCGTCTTCCTTGCGCCTTAGACGCGCGCCCACCCCCTGTGCGGTGCCGGCGGCTCCGTCCGGGGGGAGATGGCTTTCAACCTGAGACATGAATTGCCGTCTCCACTCGCACCCGCCATGGGCGGCTATGCGGCTACCGCGCGCGGCAAGATCGGAGCAATAGCATCATGGCGCTCGCCTGCGCGCAAGCAGAACGCGGGCTGCAACAGACTATCTGCAACCACTTCCGTCTTCTCATTGTCGCGTAAAATGTAGCGACCGCGCATCTGCGTCAGCACCGTGACGTCGGCATCCATGCCAGGCCGCAACGCGCCAATGACATCCGAAAGCCCGAGCATTTCAGCCGGGTGCGACGTTACCATGGGCACCACCTGCTCAAGCGTCAGGCCCAGCGCCATCATCGAGCTCATCGCTTGCACCAGGCTGAATTTGGCTTGGCTCGCGAAAGGATGGTTCTCGTCGTCGGCATGCTGGTCGGGGGTCCCGGCTGGCGCCGGCACATGGGTGTTGTAGCCGTGGATATCGGCTCCGAGCGTCGTCGGAACGATGCCGGCGGCCAGCGCCTTGCGGGCAAGGCGGTAGGAGAAGTGACTGCCGTGGCCGACGTCCACCTTCAGTCCCTTATCGAGCGCCGCCTGAATGACGGGATGAACTTCGCCCTCGCGATTAACGAATCCGCCGGGATGGCGCGTGAACGGATGCGCCAGGACATCGCCGGCGCGGAGCAGCGGAATTACCCGGTCCAGGATCGTATCGACATCTTCACCGTTGGTGCCGCTTTCCGGCAGACTCCATAGTTGTCCGAAATGCACATAGACCGGAAGCTCGGCGCGACGCCCGATCTCGGCCGCCATCTGGATGACGCGGATGCCCCAGCGCGCAAAACCACCGATCTCGGCATGGGCCTTGATGCCGCGAACGATGTCGCGGTTGGCTTTCGCCGCCTTCACGGTGGCGTCGATGTCGACGCCGTCGGGGCTGTAAAGATTGGGATAGTAGTGTCCTTCCAGGCCTCCCACCAGATAGGCCGAGAGAAAGGCGTAAGTCCGCGACTTGGCCTTCTCTGCGATGAAGTGCCGGAAGCCCGGCAGCGTCATGCAGGACGGACCGCCCTGATCGACCAGCGTCGTGACGCCGGATTGGACACCTACCATATCGGCGTTCACGCCGAAGCGGCCGGTCACATATTGATAAACATGCGCATGGGTATCGATCAGTCCGGGCAGTACGATTTTGTCCGTCACATCGACAATCTCTCTCGCACTTGTCGGCAAAATATCGGATTGAACGGCGGCAATTTTGCCATTGCGGATCGCGACATCCTTCAAGCCATCGATGCCTGAGGCCGGATCGATAACGCGTCCCCCACGCAGCAGCAGATCAAATGTGGTGCTCACGGACATGGCCGCTCTCCTATCTTGGTGCCGGCGCTTGCCGGCGAATTACGAAGTATGCTTCGTATTTTCATACAACAACTATCATGCCATAGATTGCACCAAATTCGTGCAGCCTAGGCAAGGAAAGAGTGGTTAGATGGCCAAGAACGCGGTGCACAAGAGCAACAATTCCTGGCCGCTGGGGCAAAGGCCGGGATTTCTGATCCGGCGGCTGCATCAAATCCATGTCGCGCTCTTCCAGAAGAAATGCGCAGCCTTCGAGGTCACCCCGCTGCAGTATAGTCTGCTTTCTGCTTTGGCCCGGCGTGGAACCGCCGATCAAACCACACTTGCGGCTGACGTGGCCCTCGATCGCACCACGACCACCGGCGCGCTTAAGCGCCTGCAATCGCGCAAGTTTATCGAGCGCACCGTTCACCGCCGGGATCGCCGGGCGCAGATTTGCCGGCTGACCAGAGCAGGCGCAAGCCTGCTGCGCCGGATGGAGGCGTCGGCGCGCGCCGCGCACCGCGACACCGTGGCGGACCTGAGCAAAGCGGAGCAAAAGCGATTCATCGCGATGATGCAGCGCCTCGTGGCTGCCAGTTCCGCCGCCGAGAAGGCGACGACGCCGGCTCCTTGAAGGCGCGGTCCGCGGGGCATCGATCCTGCGCTTACAATCTGTGCACCGTGCCTCAAAAGCGGCAAGGCCGGAAAACCGACGCGGGCGCAGACCGCGGGCTCGCCCCGCAATACGAAGCACTCTTCGCATTTTGCGACTGCTGGTTGCGGTGCGGGGAGGGATTTTCTCCCGCAATCCCTAGGCACTGCGCCAAGCGATTGCGATTGAGCAGCAGCCAGGAGGGTCCGGACAGGGCCATCTGGTGCGTCGGTCATCGCGTCTGGCATGTCCCTTGCTCCACGTCTTGGCATTGAGTGGTGGCTGGGGTTCCGCATCGGATTCGATGGCTGGTCCAAGGGCTGCCGCCTGCGCAGGAGAAATCTGCTCAGGGCACGGCGGGATAAAATCCCCGGAGACCTCAGTGGCCAGGAATTGGCATCTCTCAGGTCCATGCCAATTCCAGGGTTCGTGAACCTTTCAGTGGAGTTGGCGATGGACGTCTCAACTTTTCCAGAACCGGCCATGTTTGTCGAAGACTGGCCAGCGGCTGCCCGCCTGCACCGCGTGGCCGATCGGGATTCGAACTGATGTCGGCCGGCGCGGACGCGATCGAACGCCGCTTCGGCGACGGCGGTCCATCTGGCGAAGGAGTCGCCGAGAATGAGTTCATCAATCGCGTTCTCTCCCGAAAAACCGTTCGCCGCTACAGCGATGTCATCCCCAGCGATAGCTTGCTTGATCTGCTTGTCGCCGCGGCCTTGAGCACTTCGGCCAAGTCGGATTTCCAGCAGGCATCCATCCTGCGGGTCAGCGACCCCGCGCAGCGTGCTGAGATCGGCAAGCTCTTCCCAAGCATGCCATGGATCGGACTATCGCCGGCATTTTTCGTATTTCTTGGCGATGCCAGACGACTGCAGCGCATCGGCGAATTGCGTGGAAAACCGGTCAAGAACGGAACGCTGGAGGGTTTCTTCAACGCCAGCGTGGATGCTGCGCTTGCGATGCAGACCATGATCCTGTGCGCTGAATCCGTCGGGCTCGGCGTCTGTCCCATCTCCGTCATTCGCAACGAGATCGACAAGGTTGCCGCGATTCTCGGTTTGCCCGATCTGGTTTTTCCGGTCGCAGGACTTTGCCTCGGCTATCCGCAAGGGGAGGGTTACGTCAGCCTGCGCCTGCCGCGCCGCGTCACGACCCACCGCGACCGCTACGATGACAGCGAGCTTGCTGGCGCCATCGATGATTACGACCGCCGGCGGGATTCCCTGCACGCTATTCCGCGCGAGCAGCAACGGTCCAACGCGGAATTTGGCGAGGCGACCTTTTACGGCTGGTCGGAAGACAAGGCGCGACAGGCCGCCAAGGCGGAGGGCGCGGCGTTTCCGCCTTATCTGCGTTCACACGGTTTCAGCTTCGACTGAGGGGATCACCGACCGCGACCCCGCGCGTATTGTTTTGAAGACTGCGACTGGCCATCACGCAAACAGAGGAAAGACTCGCCATGAAAACATGCTCAATCGCCTATCCCAATTCCTTGACGCGCCGCCTGATGCTCGGCTCGATGGCCGCGCTGTTCGCCATGCCGATGGTGATCGGCGATGCGAAAGCTGCGAGCATGGAGGAGATCAAGAAGCGTGGTCTCATCGCGGCGACGGAGGACGATTTCCGCCCCTTCGAGTTCGTGAAAGATGGCAAGCCGACCGGCTTCGACAACGAGCTGATTGAAGATCTGCGCAAGTCCGCGCCATTCGAGATCAAGCAGGAAATCCTACCCTGGACCGGCATCCTGGCTGGCGTCAGCACCGGCAAGTATGATGTCGCCATTACGGCCGTGATCATCACCAAGGAACGCAAGAAATCGCTTGATTTTACGAGCCCGATCGCTGACGCGACGCATTACTATGTGAAGCGGAAAGACGACAAATCCATTTCCTCGATCAAGGATCTGAATGGGAAGACCGTCGGCGTTCAAGCCGGCAGCGCGCTGCTTGGGCGTCTTCCCGAACTTGGCACGATGCTGGAGAAGACCGGCGGCAAGCTCGGAAAGGTGGTCGAATACACCTCCTATCCTGAAGCCTACCAGGACCTGGCCCTGGGCCGGGTAGATTACGTGGTCAACACCATCATCAATCTGCAGACGCTGGTGGCTGAAAAGCCGATATTCGAGATCGGCCAGGCGGTTTCAGGAAAGTCCTTCCCGGCGTGGGCCGTCGCCAAGGACAACAAGGAACTGCTCGCCTTCCTGAACGAATTTCTCGCCAAGGAAAAAGCCAGCGGCAGGTTCGCCGAGCTTCAGAAGAAGTGGTTTGGCCAGGCATTCCCCGACCTGCCGGTCGCGTTTGAGCCGGAATTTTAAGGGCTGACCTGGCAGAACGTCCGACATGAACGGCAGCGACATCGCAGCCATCTTTCAGGGGGCCGTCGTGACAGTATCGCTGTCATTCGTCGGCATCCTGATCGGGTTGCCGATCGGCCTCGGCCTCGCGTTGCTGCGCTGGGCCGATGTTCCGGTCGCAGCGAGGATCGTAACGCTCTACGTCAGCATTTTGCGCGCAACTCCCCTGGTTACCCTTCTATTGCTGCTGTTCTTCGCTCTTCCGAATATCGGCGTGCCGATCAATCCGATATCGGCGGCGATCCTTGCTCTGGTCATGAACACCTCGGCCTTCAACTGCGAGGTTTGGCGGGCGGCGCTGATGAATTTTCCGAGGGATCAATACGAGGCAGCGCAGTCCGTTGGCATGCGCGCCGAACAGCGCTTTCGCAGGATCGTTTTGCCGCAGATCGTGCGGGTAAGCCTTCCCGGCCTCGTCAATGAAATGTCGCTGCTCATCAAGGTCACGCCGGTGCTTGCGGTGGTGGGGGTCGTCGATATCACCCGCGCGGCGGTAAGAATTGGCGCGCAGACCTACGAACCTCTGCCGCCCTTTCTGGTGGCGGTGGCGCTATACGTACCGATCGTCTTTGCGCTCGTTTCACTGCAGCGCTGGATCGAACGCCGTCAGTTCGCAGCCGAGGCCGCGGCATGATCCGCGACTTCGGCATCGTCTGGAGCGAACATTCGCTGCTTCTGAGCGGGCTTGCCAATACGGCGATCCTGTCGACGCTGTCCGCCGTCGCCGCGCTGCTGTTGGGCTTTATGGTCACTCCGGCGCTGATGTCGAAACGGCCGGCTGTGTCCGGGCTGGCACGCCTGTTCGTCGACGGCATGCGATGCGTGCCGTTTCTGCTGTTTGCCTATATCGTCTATTATGGCTTTCCGTCATTCGGCGTCAGGCTGGACAACTGGACCTCGGGGCTGGCGGCGCTGACGATTTACAATGCTGCTTACATGGCTGAGATCCTGCGAGGTGCATGGGTGGTGCAGCCGCGGGAGCCGATCGAGGCGGGGGTCGCGTTCGGCTTCTCTGAAATCCGGCTGTTTCGCCGCATCATTCTTCCGCCGCTGCTGTTGTCGGCGGGTCCCGTGATCGGCAATCAGATGATCCAGATCATCAAGGACAGCGCCTTCCTTAGCATCATCGCGCTGCCGGAACTCACGCATGCCGCGAGCTCGATCCAGTCGCGGCACTACGTACCGTTCGCGGCCTTCATCACCGCGGTGTTTTTGTACTGGGGACTCTGCCTCATCATCGAGGCTGGGGTGAGTTCGATCGGCCGCGTCGCCGAAGCGCGTCGATAGGAGGGCGCCGGTGGCCGATTCCAACAAGGTTCTCGATGTAGCCGGGGTCTCGAAACGGTTTGGCAATGTAGAAGTCCTCTCCGACGTCAGCTTCCGCGTCGACAAGGGCGAGACCATCTGCGTGCTCGGGCCGTCGGGCTCGGGCAAATCGACCTTGCTACGCTGCATCAACTGGCTCGAGCGGCCGGACGCAGGACAAATCTATTTGAATGGGGAGCGAGTCGGCATCAACAACGCCGGCATCGTCATGGGCGATCGCGATCTGTCGAAGATCAGAACGCGCATTGGCATGGTATTCCAGCACTTTGCGCTGTGGCCTCACCTCACGGTGCTGCAAAACCTCATGGAAGCGCCGGTCCAGGTGCAGAAGCGGCCGAAGGCCGAGGTTCTCGATGAGGCGGTGGCGCTGCTCTCGAAAGTGGGACTCAGCGACAAGCGCGACGCATTTCCGGCGAAACTGTCGGGCGGACAGAAGCAGCGTGTCGGCATCGCACGCGCATTGGCGATGCGGCCGGACCTTCTGCTGTTCGACGAGCCGACCAGCGCGCTCGATCCGGAACTTGTCGGAGAGGTGCTGGTCGTGATGCGGGATCTCGCTCGCGAAGGAATGACGATGGTGATCGTCACTCACGAAATGGCTTTCGCGCGGGATGCGGCAACGCGGGTGCTGTTTCTTGATCGCGGGCGAGCCGTCGAAACCGGGTCGCCGGATAAATTTTTCTCAAATCCCGAGACCGACCGCGCGCGCCAGTTTCTTCAGCGCTACGCCGGTGACGTCGCCAGCAGCAGACGCTGACAATAACCTGCCAGGAGGAATCCCGCCATGCACCCGATCTTTCACCTTTTGCCCGATGCGCCGAAGCCGGTCGCGCCATACAGCCATGCGGTCGAGGCCGGAGGATTTGTTTTCGTGACGGGGCAACTTGCGACCGATCCGGGTGACGATTCCTTAGCGATCCCGCCCGGCATCGAGGCCCAGACGCACAAGGTGATGGACAATCTGATCCGCGTGCTCGGGGGTTGTGGGCTTTCGCTTGCCAACGTGGCTTGCGTGCGCATTTTCCTGACCGACTTCAACGCCGACTACGCGAAGATGAACGAGATCTACGCGACCTATTTCGCCGCCGACAAGCGTCCTGCCCGAACCACCGTCGGTGTCACGGGGCTCGCCCGCGGCGGTATCATTGAGATCGACATGATTGCCATAAGGCCCTGAGGCGCTGGCATGGGTGATCCGCTCATCGAAATTCCTGCAAGGCGTGGCAAGGCTGCCTTTGTTGCGGCTGGCCAAGTGATCACCGTCGTCAATACCCATGGCGAGCAGGTCGTCGATACCTGGGCATTCAACCGTGCCGACCTGGGCGAGTTTATGTCGAATGAGCATACGCGCGCGCACAGCCTGCACCTTGTTCCCAGGCCCGGCGATGTTCTACGCACGAACAAACGCCGGCCGATCCTGACCTTGACCGAAGACACGTCTGGCGGAATTCACGATACCCTGATCGCAGCCTGCGATCGCTACCGCTACGCCTTTCTCGGGGTGCAGGACTATCACGACAATTGCACGGATAATCTTTTTGTCGGGATGAAAGAGTTGGGGCTTGTGCCGCCGGAGGTACCAAGCCCGCTTAACTTGTTCATGAATATTCCGTGGGATCCCGATGGCACGCTTGGCTTCGCCGCGCCGCCGCGGCCGGTGCCCGGAGGCTACGTTCGCCTGCGCGCCGAGATGGATCTGGTGATTGCATTCTCCGCCTGTCCGCAGGACATCCTGCCTATCAATGGCAAGGCGGGAAAACCGGTCGAGGCGCATTTCTCGATCTCCAAACTCGGTGCGGCGGCATGACGACCCACGGACCAGGCAGGAGATTTTCGAGGCCAATCGGCGGCGCTACGAAGAGCTTCGGGCGGCCGGACAAGAGCTGACGCCAAAGGGCTTGCCGGATGCGACGCCGCTCAACGGGCAGATATTCAATCACAATCCAGCGTGCCGTTGTGATTTCTGCGGTTGTGGCATACCGTTTGCTTGATGTTGAACGGGACTTGGGCGTAGAGAGCACGGGAGCTCTTGGCATACGCAACGCAACTGGCGTGAGCCAGCAGGACAGTCCTACGAAATGAAATTTCAAGGGGAGTTTTTCAAATGCCGATCAATCTGACGCGTCGCCAAGCTCTTGTTCTTCCAGCCGGGGTCGCAGTGGGAAGCCTTGTCGGCCGCCCCGCGATCGCGGCGGAGCCGGTCAAGATAGGGCTGGTCGCGGCGCTTTCCGGACCGTCCGCCAAGTCAGGCGAGGGGATCACCCGCGGCCTCACCATCGCGATCGATGAGATCAACGCCAAGGGCGGTGTGCTCGGTGGCCGGATGCTTGAACTCGTCCGCCGCGATGACGAGTCGAACCCGGCCAAGGGTCAGACCGCCGCACGGGAGTTGATCGACAAGGAAGGGGTCGCCATTCTCTATGGGGGCATCGATAGCCCCGTGTCACAGGCGATCGTGCCGCTGGTGAATTCGGCGAAGGTGCCCTTCATGGGGGTATGGGCGGCCGCGACGAATATCACGCGCAACGGCGCCAATCCAAACTTCGTCTTCCGGGTCTCTGCGGTGGACGTCCTGGTCGACCGCGCGTTGATCAAATACGCCACGACAAAATTCGGCGCGAAGAAGCCGGGACTGATGTTGGTCAACAATGGTTGGGGCGAGTCCAATCTCAACGGCCTGACGGCGGCCGCGGAAGCCGCCGGCATCAAGCTCGCTGGCGCGGAAAAATTCGACGACAAGGATCCCGATATGACGCCCCAGCTGCAGCGTTTGCGTGAGGCCGGCGCGGACACGATCATCCTGGTGGGCAACGCAGCGCCGGGCGCGCAGGTCATCAAATCATTGCAGCGGTCCGCCTGGACCGTGCCGGTGGTCTCGCATTGGGGTATCTCGGGCGGACGCTTCCCAGAGCTGGCGGGATCCTGGGCGGGGAAAGTGCACTTCGTCCAGACCTACAGTTTCTTCGGGCCGCAAAACGACGTCGGCAAGCGTGTGCTCGCGGCGCTGATGGCGAAATATCCCGATATCAAGGGACCCGGCGATGTCACCCCGCCGGTCGGTGTTGCCAACGCCTATGACGCGATGCAGCTGACCGCGCTTGCGCTTGCCAAGGCAGGCTCGACCGAGGGCCCGAAACTGCGCGAGGGATTCCTGGCAATCGAGAACTATCAGGGTTTGATCAAGAATTACACGAAGCCCTTCACGGACGAGAACCACGACGCTTTGACTGAGAATGACTACGTCATGGTCCGTTACAACGGAGATCAGATCGAGCCCGTCACGGGCTGAGCGATGCTCGCGACCGCACTTGTCTCGGGGCTCAGTCTCGGCAGCATCTACGGCCTCATTGCGCTTGGCTTCACGTTGACGTTTGCCGTCTCCGGCACGGTGAATTTCGCGCAGGGGTCGTCGGTGATGCTGGGGGCGGTGATCTGCCACGCGCTCGCGGTCGGGCTGCGCTGGCCGATGCTGGCCGCGGTCCCTGCGGCGCTGCTGGCTTGCGCGATCTGGGGCCTGATCGTTGAACGCATCGCGGTCCGGCCGTTCGTCGCTCGCGGCACGAATTCCTGGCTGATGGCGACGGTGGCGCTTGGAATCGTGCTCGACAATGTGGTGATGGTGCTGTTCGGCAAGGAGCCGCGCGCGCTTCCATCGTCGCTTGCGGACGATCCCTGGGTCATCGGCAATGTCGGCATCTTTCCGTTGCAGGTTCTGGTTCCCTTGGTGGGACTGGGGCTGGCGCTGCTGGTTCATCTTGGAATGCACCGGACAGGACTCGGCTTAAAGCTGCGGGCAGCGGTCGAGAATCCGGATGCCGCGCGGCTCATGAGCATCGACGTGACCTTGCTGATCGCGCTCACCTATGCAGCCGCCGCGCTCCTGGCGGGGATCGGCGGCATACTGATCGCGCCGGTGTATAACGTCGCCTATGACATGGGGACTTTGTTCGGCATCAAGGCATTCGCCGTGGCGATCCTTGGTGGTCTCACCAATCCCTGGGGTGTCGTGATCGCCGGCCTGGCCTATGGTCTGGTGGAAGCCTGCGCCACGACCTGGCTTGGCTCAAGCAGCACCCAGATCGTCACCTTCACGGCCGTCATCGCGGCACTCGTGCTCGCGCCATCCGGGTTGTTCGGTGGCCGGACCAAGGTGCGTGTATGAAGACCATCATTGCCGTGGTCGCCGCGGTGCTGGTCGGCGCCGCTACAGTCGCGATCTGCCTGCTTGCGCCCGGCTATTATGCTTACCTTGTTGGAATGCTCGCGACCACCGCACTCGTCGGCGTTGGGTTGAATGTGTTGCTCGGCCTCGCCGGTGAAGTATCTCTCGGCCAGGGCGGATTCCTGGCGTTGGGCGCCTATGGGGTCGGAATTCTCACCACCAAGGCCGGCTTGAATTTTTGGGAGGCGTTGCCGCTCGCCGTCCTGCTGGTCGCCGCCATATCGGCCGCTCTCTCGATCCCCGCCCTTCGGGTTACGGGTCCTTATCTCGCCATGGTGACCATCGCCTTCGGCTTCATCGTCGAGTCCGTCTCGATCGAGTGGCGCGATCTCACCGGCGGTTCCAGCGGCCTTACCGGAATTCCAGCACCCTTCGGCACCGGTGGCACGGCGCTATTGGCCTGCGGCTTGTGCGTAGTTGCTCTCGTCTCGTTCCATTATTTCGCGCGAAGTCCGCTTGGTCTGGCGATGCAGGCCATTGCATCGGCGCCTGCGGCGGCGCGCGGCGTCGGGATAAGCGCGCTGCCGGTACGCACCGCCGCCTTTGTGTTGGCCGCCGTGGCGGCCGGTCTCGCCGGTGGTTTGCAGGCGGCGCTGACGGGCTTCATTGCGCCCAGCTCGTTTCCGTTCTCGCAGTCGATCCTGTTTCTGCTGGTGGCGGTCGTCGGCGGCGCGGGCCGCACCCTGGGGCCGCTGGTCGGGTCGGCGGTTGTTGTGTTCCTGCCGGAGGTGCTTGCGGGGCTCGCGGAATACCGGCTTCTGGTTTTCGGCGCAGGTTTGCTGATCGTGCTTTGGACTGCCCCAGGTGGGATTGCGGGTGCGGTCGCCCGTCTGGTGATGCCGGAGGAAGCCACGCCAGACACGAAGCCTGACCTCGATCTCGCGCTTGCCCATATCGCCGGCTCGCGCGGCAGCCTCACCGCTGAAGGCGTGCGTGTCGCGTTCGGCGGCGTCATTGCCGTGGCGGGCGTTGACATGACCGCGCCGCCCGGCCGCGTCACCAGTGTGATCGGTCCCAACGGCGCCGGCAAAACGACGCTGCTCAATCTCGTCAGCGGATTCCAGCGTCCGGATTCCGGGACCGTGCGCGTTGGCGGCCGCGAAATCACAGGCCAACCTGCCCACGAAGTCGCGCGCGCGGGCCTTGCCCGCACCTTTCAAACCGCGCAGCCCTTTGGCGGATTGAGCGTACTGGACAATGTCCGCCTTGGCCTGTTGCGCGGCGGCTGGCGCGGCGAGGCCCCGGCTGCGCTCGCGCGTGCGCTGCTCTCGCTCGTCGGCTATTCCGGATCGGAAACCAGACTTGCCGCGACGCTGCCGCATGTGGATCGCCGGCTTGTCGAGATCGCCCGCGCGCTTGGCACTGCGCCCGCCGTGCTTCTTTTGGATGAGCCCGCCGCCGGGCTCAGTGACACCGACACGGTCAAGTTGGGCGGCCTGCTGCAGCGCCTGGCGCGCTCGGGTCTCGCCGTCGTGCTGGTCGAGCATGATATGGCGCTTGTGATGTCGATCTCGGACGAGATCATCGTGCTCGACGCCGGACGTCGCATTGCGGCAGGACCGCCGGCGGCCGTACGCAACGATCCCGCCGTCAGGGCGGCTTATCTCGGAACCACGATGCCAGCGGGATCGGCCGCGGCGCGGACGGCCGGCGCGCCTTTGCTCGAAGTAGGCTTGCTGAGCGCCGGCTATGGGGCCCTTGCCGTGCTCGATCAAGTCGGCCTGAACGTGGGCCGCGGGGAGGTGATCGCCCTGTTCGGTCCGAACGGTGCGGGTAAATCAACCCTTATGAAAGCCCTCAGCGGGTTGATCCGTCCGGTGAAGGGCACTATCCAGCTTGGCAACCGTGATCTCGCATCTCTTCCGGCTCATCGCGTCGCGCGCGCCGGCTTGATCCTTGTGCCCGAGGGACGGCAGGTGTTTCCGCAATTGACCGTCGCCGAAAATCTTCGTCTCGGCGCGACCCGCCGCGGCGATCTCGACCCGGCGGAGATCGAGACGATGCTCGAGCGCTTTCCGCGGCTGCGCCCGCGCCTGCACACCGCGGCGGCCTTGCTCTCAGGTGGCGAGCAACAGATGCTTGCCGTCGCCCGTGGTCTGTTGGCGCGGCCCGAAGTTCTGCTTTTGGACGAACCCTCGCTGGGTCTGGCGCCGACGGTAGTGGCTGAACTGTTCGAACAATTTACCAGGCTGCGGGATGAGGGCATGACCTTGCTGATCGTGGATCAGATGGCAGACTACGCCTTGGCCATTGCTGACCGCGGCTATGTGCTCGGGGGTGGGCGTGTGGTGGCGCAAGGCAAGGCCGCGGAGTTGCGCGGTGCGATGCTTGACGATGCGTATCTTGGTGCCGTTCCGGCGGTGGTGAACTGATGGACCTGATCATTCGTGACGCTCGCATTCTGCGCGAGGGCGAGCTCGTCAGCGCCGATATCGCCATTCAAGACCAAACGATCGCGGCGATCGCTTCGGCGCTTCAGGCCGATGGACCCGAACTGAAAGCCACGGGCTGCCTCGTCGTCCCAGGCATGATCGAGACGCACATCCATCTCGACAAGACCTGCATTCTCGACCGCTGCCGCATCGAAGAGGGCACCGTCGCCGAGGCTGTGCGGCAAACCGCCGCCGCGAAGCGCGGCTTCACCGTCGAGGACGTTTATGGGCGCGGCAGGCAGACGCTGGAACGCTGCATCACGCAGGGCACCATGCGGATGCGCACCCATGTCGAGCTTGATCCGGGAATAGGAATGATCGGCTTTGAGGCGGTCGAGCAGCTCGCACGTGACTATGCCTGGGCGATCGATGTCGAACTATGCGTATTCCCGCAGGAGGGACTCACCAACTACCCCGGCACGGAAGAGTTGTTGATCGAGGGCCTGCGCCGCGGTGCGCGGGCGATCGGTGCGGCGCCGTATTTCGACACCGACCCCCGCGCCCAGATCGATCGAATTTTTGCCATCGCCCGCGATTTCGATGCCGAAATCGATATGCACCTTGATCTCGCCGAGACCACGCAGGGCATGCAGGTCGAATATGTCTGCCGCAAGACCGAGGAATTCGGCTGGGGCGGCCGGGTGGCCGTCGGCCATGTCACCCAGATGTCGCTGCTGCCACCGGAGCGCTTCAACGAAATCGCGGCGCGGCTCGCCAATGCCGGCGTCGCCGTAACGATATTGCCGTCGACCGATCTCCACTTGATGGGCCGCAGTCACGACCATGCGGTGCCGCGCGGTGTCGTGCCGGCAGAGCCTCTGCGCAAGGCGGGCGTGACCTGCTCGATCTCGACCAACAATGTCCTGAACCCGTTCACGCCGTATGGCGACGGCTCATTGATCCGGATGGCAAACCTTTATGCGAATGTCTGCCACGTGTCGCGCCCGGCCGATCTCGCCGGATGCCTCGACATGATCACCGGCTCCGCGGCACGGCTGATGCGGCTGGACGATTACGGCATCGCCGTCGGAGGACCGGCCGACCTGGTGTGTCTGGATGCAAGCAACCCCACGGACGCGATCGCGACGTTGGCGCAACCGCTGTGGGGCATCAAGCGCGGCCGCGCGTCCTTTACCCGGCATCGTCCACAGCTGCATCGGCCAGGAAACTAAAGCGCGGACCCATTGGCACCAGGCAAATTTGGATTGATGCAAGTTGGGCCGCGGAGGAGCAGCTAACGCTCTGAATTTACTTCCGCTTTCGGCGTCGTAGCGATCCGAAAATTTTTCGGGAACAAAGTAGATGCCGCTGGATTGAGCTCGTCAGCAGCTGATTCGCAATTGGAATGCAAGTGGCAATTAGAGTGCAAGTGGTTCGCGACTGGAATGCAAGTGGAATGCAAGTCACTATTCCCTTCATGGGAATAGTCGCGTCTGTTTTGCGACAGGTGACGTTGACATGCCCCGCCAACGAGCCGGCTTCACAAAGGCAGAGTCTCACCGCACCACCGCGGGGGCTGAGAAACGCCTCAGTTGCGAAACGGCTCTCAATTACGAAACAGCACTGATCGAGTGCGCCTCCGGATCGCGGTCGGCCGTCGGCAAGATCTACGTCCGGGAGAAGGACCAGTTGCGCGCGGTGGCGCAACGGATCGTCCACGACGTCTCACGTGCGGAGGATGTCATCCACGATGCATTTGCGCAGATTCTCCGGGATGCCAAAAACTTCGATCCTGCACGGGGATGCGCCCGGGGCTGGATCTACGCGATCGTCCGTAACACGGCGCTCAAGATGCAGGAGAACGCCGCGCGCGAACTCGTGCTCGACGACGATACGCTGAACGCCATCTGCGAGCGGACACAGACCATCCCGAACCCTGCATCCTGCATCCCCGACAGTATGGTGCTGCGGACCATGCTCGATCACCTCGAGCCAAAGCGCCGCGCGAGCCTGCTGCTGGCGATCATCGACGGGCGCACTCACGAGGAGATCGCCGAATACCTCCAGGTCCCGGTCGGAACGGTCAAGGCATGGATCAGGAGAGAGCTGGTGGCCATGCGCCGGCAGCTCGATGAGGCGTGAATTTATTTTTTGCCGCTGCATCCATCGGCGTGCGTCGGCGACAATAGGGATGACGGCGTGGTGATCCGGACGAGGCATGCGCCCGCGACCGTCGCAAACCCCAAGCGAGGAGCGCAACCATGTCTATCCTGAGCAGCGTTACAAACGTTCTCGAGCCGATAAAGAATCTCGGGATCCCAAGCGAGGAATGCAAGCCAACCAAGTGCGACGACCGCGGCGACGAAAAGCACAAGGGTCGCGAGGAATCAAAGAACGATGATCACGAGAAGCAGGCCAAGAACGACGATCACAGGGACGATCGCGAGAAACAGGCCAAGAACGACGACCATAGGGACGATTGCGAGAAGCAGGTCAAGAACGACGACCATAGGGACGACCACGACAAGCAGGCCAAGAACGACGACCATAGGGACGATCACGACAAGCAGGCCAGGAACGACGACCACAGGGACGATCACGACAAGCAGGCCAGGAACGACGACCACAGGAACGATCACGACAAGCACGCCAAGAATGACGACTGCCAGCCGCACAAGGACTACTGCCAGCCGCAGAAGGACCATTGCGACACCAAGCCGGTCGACGATTGCGGCAAGGGGCCGGGTGAAGCGCTGGCCAAGTTCGACTTCTCCCATAGTGATCTCAGCTCGAACGCTCCGGATCATTCGGACATGCACGGCGCACTCGCTTCGATGTCGTCCGGCCATGCGCTCGACTACGCTATCGGCCAGATGGGCTCAGCGGATCACTTCGACGCAGGGCATTTCGACATTCCGGCGGACACGTCGCATCATGATATCGCGCATCACGCCTGATCCGCAGAAAAGACTCGCCCGGCAATGAATGCTGCCGGGCGAGAGTTGTTTTTGAGTAGAACGAAAAGAAGGGCGGCAATCATGAACGAAGTAGAAAAGCGTGAACTGCTCGAACAACGACGGAAGGGCTTCGAAGCCGGGGTGCAGCGTGCGGACAAGCGAACCGGCTCTTTCAGTTTCTTGACCTGGCCGTTCTTCATTGCCCCGCTGATTGCCAACGAAGAGTTTCTCGCCGCCACGTTCAAATCTGCGGCGGCCGAGAGCGATGACGCGAAAGCCGTTCAGGCTGCCGCGGCGCCGCAGGCGGCGGACGATCCGCCGGCGAGTGATTCCTCGAAAGCGAGCGCAGAGGATGAGGCGGCCAAGGGGCCCGCCGCCTCGTCTGAGGCGCATGCGGCCCAGCTCGATCAGACCGGGCTTCCTGCGCAGTCGGATGAAGACGCGCCCAGGCCCAGCCTTGCCCGCAGCGAAGTTGCTGCCGCAGCCGGCGGTGGGGGAGGAGGCGGGGGCGGCGGAGGTGGCGATGGTGCCGATTCTCACAGTCACGACGCTCACACCTCAATCGACGGTAGTTCCGTCAACTCGCTGTCAGCGGATTTCCACCTCGGAAGCGGTCAACTGGCGGGCGTGTCAACGCTCGAATCCATTCAGGCCAATGTGCTTGGCGGTTCGTTCAGCCCGTCGATGATCGGCTCCGCCCCCGTGCTTGGAATCGTCGGCAGTCTGACCCATGACGTGGCGGGCACGCTTGCGCCGGTCGAGCCGGTGGTGCAGCCGGTGCTCATGACGGTGAACGATACCGTCGGCACGCTAAGCCATGACCTGGCGGGCACGCTCGCGCCGGTCGAGGCGGCGGTGCAGCCGGTGCTCGCGGCAGTGACCGATACCATCGGCACGCTGGGCCATGACCTGGCCGGCACGCTCGCGCCAGTCGAGGCAGCGGTGCAGCCGGTGCTCGCGGCTGTGACCGATACCGTCGGCACGCTGAGCCATGACCTGGCCGGCACGCTCGCGCCGGTCGAGGCGGCGGTACAGCCGGTGCTCGCGGCAGTGACCGATACTGTCAGCAGCCTGAGCCATGACGTGTCCGGCACGCTCGCGCCGGTCGAGGCAGCAGTGCAGCCGGTGCTCGCGGCAGTGACCGATACTGTCAGCAGCCTGAGCCATGACGTGTCCGGCACGCCTGCACCGGTCGAGGCAGCGGTACAGCCGGTGCTCGCGGCTATGACCGATACCGTCGGCAGTCCGAGCCATGACGTGTCACTTCCGGCTGACGCCAGCAATGTGGTTAGCAACGCTTTTCCGAGTGCGGCGCCGGTGCTTGATGCCACCGAACCGGTCCTCGCCAGCGCCGGGGCCTCGCACAGCAGCCCTGCGACCGACCTGTTGCATTCGGCCGTGCCGGACATCAGCACGGGTCAACCCGTCGGACCAGCCGACACCCTTCTCGCGCTCGCCACCTCAACTGACTCACCGATCGAGGTTCCTGGCTCCGCGACGGCTGCCCCAGCCCACGTCGTGACGGGCGCATCGAACGCCGCGGCGACTGTCCATCCGACCCCCATCGCAAGCGACGTGATCGCCTTGAACGACGCGCCAACGCCTCCAGCACATGCTCTGTTCGCTGGAAGCCAGTATACTCACTACGGCGTTACGCTGAGCAGCGACATCGGAGTCCCCCCGCAGCACGCCGTGTCTCCGGCCGACACTACATCGGCTCACGATACTTTGGTGCCGGTGGTTGCCGATGCCCAAAAACACGCGCCGCCGCCTCCCGACATCGTGGATACGACTCATCCAATCGATCACCTTGGACATGCCATCTTATAGCGGAGGGAGAACATGGCGGCCGTCGAGACACTGAGCAATCCGCCGCGCAGCCTTTCTGCGGATCAGCTTCGTGTCGCACCCAAAGGCGAGCCCCGCGATCATGTTGGACCTGTCAACCCGCTGGCCGCCTGGCGTTCGGTCGCGCGCGCCAATCTGATCGCGGTCGCGGCGTTTTCGGTCGTCGTGAATCTGCTGATGCTCACGCTGCCGATCTACCTGTTCCAGATCTCCGACCGCGTACTGACGAGCCGCAGCCTCGAGACACTGCTGATGCTCTCGGCTCTCGCGCTGGCGTTCATCGGCATCCTCTCGATAGTCGACATTCTGCGTCGGCAGGTACTGGGGCGTCTTGCAACCAAGATGGAGGCCTTGCTGGGCGGTGCAGTGCTGGCGAGCAGCATCAACAACGCCAGGGCCGGCGAGGGCGGGACCATCCAAGCAATCCGCAGCCTTCACCAGGTGCGCGGATTCATCTCGAGCCCCGTCATGCTTCTGCTGATGGATGCCCCACTCTCGCCACTCTACTTCGGAGTCATATTCCTCGTTCACCGAGATCTCGGCTACATCGCGGTCGTGGCGGGCTTGGCTCTGGCGCTGATCGCGCTCATCAACCAGAAAGCGACCTCGGAGCGTCTGGGCCAGGCAGGCCTGCATGCCGGGGAGGCGGATGCGGCGGCCGAGTCGCTCGCGCGAAATTCGCAGGTGATCAATGCGATGGGAATGCTGAGCGAGAGCATTCTTCATTGGGGGCGCCGGCAGGCGCCGGCCCTGACGGTGCAGAGCCAGGCCCTCGACCGGAATTTTTGGATCAGCGGTGCGTCGAAGTTCGTCCGGCTCGTGGCCCAGATCACGATTCTCGGCATGGGCGCCTATCTGGCCCTTCATACCGAGATCACCGGCGGCATGATGATCGCGGCTTCGATCATTGCCGGCCGCGCCCTGCAGCCGCTCGAGGGCTTGATCGAGGGATGGCGCAGCTGCGTTCAGGCGCGATCGGCCTATGCGCGCGTCAAGCAGGCGGTCGAGTCATTCCA
>Ga0137403_10003446_pt1 | contig 18976 bp, 18 predicted proteins | sample CZOMad2_1_16fung_FD_122057 | JGI IMG/M metagenome (GOLD analysis project Ga0137403, IMG submission 122057) | Vadose zone soil fungal communities from Angelo Coast Range Reserve, California, USA - CZOMad2_1_16fungal (Hybrid Assembly) | ecosystem: Environmental > Terrestrial > Soil > Vadose zone...
ACGCGGGGCGGGGAGAGAGAAAACACAACGGCCTCAGCGAATTTGGCAAGGAAGTCGTGCGCGAGATGAATCGCCTGGGCATGCTGGTCGATGTTTCGCACGTTTCGGACAAAACGATGAGTGACGCGCTGGATGTTTCTAAAGCTCCGATCATCGCGTCGCATTCATCGGCGCGCGCGTTGAGCAACGTGCCGCGAAACATTCCCGATGATTTGCTGCGCCGGATTGCGAAGAACGGCGGCGTGGTGCAGATAAATTTCTACAGCCTCTTTCTCGATCAGAAAACGGTCGCGCCGCAGGCGGACGCGCGCGGCGAGAAGTTGAGGGCCCAGCAGGAAGCGCTCAGTGTTAAGTACGCCGACGATCCGGAACGGCTGGCCGAAGAGAGTGACAAGCTGGAAGCTCAATTTCCGCTGCCGCCCCTGCCGTTGTCAAAGCTCATCGATCACATCGATCACATCGTGAAGATTGCGGGCATCGATCATGTCGGGCTTGGTCCTGACTTTGACGGCGCGAATGATTTTCCCGAAGGCGCCCGCGATGTCTCGATGTATCCGAATATCACTTATGAATTGCTGAAGCGCGGCTATAGCGAGCAGGACATCCGGAAGGTGCTCGGTGAAAATCTTCTACGGGTATTTGCGCAGGCCGAACTCGTGGCCCGCAAGATGAGCCGTTCGATCAGTGGCGGCGGGAGTACGAAGAGAATTGGCCGCGGATAAAAACGGATCAGGAAGAACCAGCCACGAAAAAGCGCAAAAGGCACAAACATGAGCCAGCGAATGGTTTTGTGCTTCTTGCACCTTTTTGTGGCTATTTCTTGTCGCTCACCCGAGTAAGTCGGCTGCGCAATAAAAAAGACCCACAATGATCTCCCTTGCGAAAGATCAAATGTGGGCCCTTGGTTTGGACAGCATCTGCGTTACTGTCTGTTCTTTTCGCTTTGGCCGCCCTCTTTATAGGATCCACCGCCTTGCTGGCGGTCGCCACCTTGGCGTTCGCGATCCTGGCCACCCTGCTGATCGCCGCCTGCCGATTGATCGCCTTGTGGATGACGGCCCGGCGCTTGATAGGCGCCGCCCTGCTGACCTGGGTCCATATCACCCTGCTGTCCCTGATTCTTGTTTCTGTCGTCTGGCATTTCTGTTCTCCCCCCCTTTGTTAATTAATTGAAATTACCTCTGGGGCCGGTCGGGAATCCAGCCCGCTCTTCACTCGGGGTCTTAACAATCATTGTGCCAGTAATTTTTGGGCAAAGAATCCCACGAACATCAAGACGTTCCAGCACTCAAATAATACACAGAGCATAAAACCCGAACAGCGTTAAAGAGATTGATCCGCAGATTACACAGATTACGCAGAACAGCAGGGAGGCCGACAAGGAGCGAACAGGAAAGCAGGTTCAGGCTTGGACTTGAATGAGCCTGCGTAATCTGCGTAATCTGTGGATCACGATGAACCACGCCGGAGTTTACCTGCACATTCCTTTCTGCCGCTCGCGTTGCTCCTACTGCGACTTCGCGACCGGAATGTACGAAGGCGAGCTGGCGGATCGTTATGTCAATTCTCTGATTAGAGAGATTACAAAGTGGGGCGAGGTCGGCAATCCAACTGCGGTTGACACTATTTATTTTGGTGGCGGCACTCCTTCACTGCTCGCGCCGTCACAGATCGAACGGATTTTGAAAGCCGTGCATGATCGCTTTGAATTGGTCGATGACGCGGAAATCACGCTCGAGATCAATCCTGGAGATGGCGGCGAGAGCGCCGCTTCGAAACTGGAAACGATGCGCGCGTTTCGCAGACTGGGAATTAATCGCGCGAGCTTTGGCGCCCAGACCTTTGACGATCTGGAATTGAAACAGCTTGGCCGGACTCACTCGGCTGCCGATATCCCGGCGACCTTTCAGCAACTCCGCGCCGCCGGATTTGCCAACCTCAACTTTGATTTGATTGCCGGCCTGCCGAATCAAACTCTGTCAGGTTGGCAACGAAATCTCGACGAGGCTCTGAAACTGCGGCCTGACCATTTATCACTTTATCTGCTGGACGTGCATGAAGGCACGCCGCTCGCCGATCAGATTCGGAGCGGCATGCGGCCCCGGCCCGATGATGATCTGGCCGGAGAAATGTACCAACTGATGTTGGACGAAGTCGCCGCTGCCGGGTACGAGCATTACGAAATCTCGAACTTCTGCTTGCCGGGATTTCAATCGCGGCACAACACAAAGTACTGGAACGCCGCGCCGTATTACGGCTTTGGTTGTTCGGCGCATTCGTATGACGGCGCGCGGCGGCGCTGGGCCAATGAACGTTCTGTCGGAGAATATGTAGAGTTGATAGCGCAGGAAGAATCGCCGGTGGTTGAGCGTACCTCGTTGAGTGAAGAAGACGCCCGCTCAGAATCGATCTTCCTCGGCTTGCGCCTGATGCGTGGTTTGGATCTGAAGAGTTATCGCTCGCGATTCGGGACCGACCTGCGCGAGGAGTACAGCTCTGAGCTTGTTCGACTACGGGACGCTGGCTTGATTGAGATTGATGATCGCTTGATGCGTTTAACTAAACGGGGCGCGCTGTTGTCGAATGAGGTTTTCGCGATGCTGGCGTGAGCGGCTGACTGGAGCGCGGACATCCTGTCCGCCAGCGGGCGCAGCCCGCTCAGACTCAGCTAGAAGAATGCTTGGGAAAGGGTTCGCGCTTCGCGCTCAGTGCGGACAGGATGTCCGCGCTCCCGGCTTCAAATCTGATGGCTTAGCAATCCATCCCGCAGCTTTGGTTCGAACCAGGTTGATTTGGGTGGCATGATCTCGCCGGCGTCAGAGACTTTAAGAAGATCCTCGATCGTCGTTGGATAGAGCGAGAGCGCCACCGCCGCTTTTGCTTCATTCACTAACTTCTCCAGTTCCTCGGTGCCGCGGATTCCGCCCACGAAATCAATTCGCTTATCAGTGCGGACGTCCTTGATGCCGAGAATCGAATCCAGCAGACGATCCTGCAAGATGCTGACATCAAGCGATTCAACTACGCCAGCGTTTCCTTTGGCATCGTCCCGCAGCGCCAGCCCATACCAGCGGCCATCCAGATACATGCTCCAACGGCCGCGTTCTGGAGGCGACGGTGGGGCATCTTCAGTAACTGAAAAACTTTCTCGCACGCGGGCCAGAAACTCTTCCTGCGACAGTCCATTCAAATCGCGGACGATGCGGTTGTAAGGAAGAATCTGTAGCTGGCTATCGGGAAACAGCACGCACTGAAAGAAGTTGTATTCTTCGTTGCCGATATAGGCAAACGCTTGTTCCTTAAGTTCCGCGCGCGCGCGGCTGGCGCTGGCCGCCCGGTGATGACCGTCGGCGATGTAGAGGTAAGGAACGTCTTTGAAAGCCTCGACCAAGGGATCATAACCGGGCACGCGCCAGATCGTGTGGCGGATGTCGTCGTTGGCGACAAAATCATACAGCGGCGGATTACCGACGAGCGCGCTCGCGACCAGCGAACTAATTTCAGGTCGGTCGCGGTAGGTTAAGAAGACCGGCCCGGTCTGCGCGCGCAGAGCCATGATGTGACGCGTGCGATCGTCTTCTTTGTCGGGCCGCGTGCGCTCATGCTTGCGAATAACGTCGCGATCGTATTCATCCACCGAACAGCAAGCCACCACCCCGATCTGTTCGTGGTCGCCCATGAGCAAACGATAGAGATATAGACTCGGAGTATCTTCCACGATCAAAGGACATTTCTCCGTCAGTTTTTGAAGGTTGTCCGCGGCTTTGCTGTAAACCGCGTCGCTGTAAATAGGCGTGTCCGCAGGCAAGTCAATTTCGGGACGCGACACGTGCAAAAAGCTCCAGGGGTTTCCCGAGACTAGCGCGCGAGCTTCTTCGGTATTGACGACGTCATAGGGCACCGCGGCGACCTGCGGCGCGCGTTCGGTCTGCGGACGGAGCGCATTGAAAGGATGAATGATAGCCACGCGTGCTCCCGAAATATTTTGAACTGTTAAGAGCAAGCTTAGACTAACTGCGCCCGAGATGATTTGCCAAGTAGGGGCTAAGCGAAAGGCAGGCCGCGGTTGGCCGAAATCGTGCCGGCGCCTCTAGCAGGGTGCTGAAAAAAGCAAAATCGCCACAGAGTCACAGAGTCACAGAGATTGGAAGGATTCAGAACTCATCAGAAATGCCAACAAATGCTTACCCTCTTTGTTCTCATCTTTCTCTGTGTCTCCGTGCCTCTGTGGCTACGCTTGGTTTTTCATCAGCCTGCTAGAGGCGGGCAGGATGCCCGGCCACCGCGGACAAGTATGTCGGCGCTCCAACCGTGCTGGCTGCGGCCAAGCCCCGAGACTACAATGTTCCCGATGTCGTCAACCAAACCGCGCGCCGTTGAGTTGCAGTCCAGGCTTCGGGCCCTCGACGCCGAATTCGACCGCGACATGCGCGCGCGCGGATTTGATCCGGCCCAGGCCGAGAATGTAGCGTTGCCTTCCCACCTCGCCGCGCTCTACGCGGAACGCGAGCAGATCAAAGCAGCGCTGGAAGAAATGGAAAGGGAAACCGATGACTGAGATCGAGCGGATTCTTGATCAACTCAAACGTGCCTATGAAGGGAACGCCTGGCATGGGCCATCAGTGGGCGAAGCACTCGCCGGCGTCACGGCTGAGCAAGCGCACGCTCGACCACTCGCGAACGTGCACAGCATCTGGGAGCTGGCACAGCACATCGCTGTCTGGGAAGACGTTGCACGGCGGCGATTGGAAGGCGATCGTGCTCCGATCGATATCTCTTCCCCTGAAGACTGGCCGCCCGCGGGTGATGTGAGCGAGACAACGTGGGAGCAGGCGAAGGCTGCCCTCGATCGCGGCCACGAAGCTCTGCGCGAAGCGATCACCCGGGTCGATGAATCGCGTTTGGATCAACCGATCTTTTCGGGGATGTCGACTGTTTACGTGACGTTGCACGGGGTCATTCAACACGATCTCTATCACGCGGGGCAGATCGCGATGTTGAAGAAAGCGCTGTAGGGAATCTTCTCCCTCTCCTTTTGGGAGAGGGCCGGGGTGAGGGTTTATGCGCGATATTGGCTTTCGATTTTTTGTCTTTGGACTGGAGGCCCCGATCGGTCTTACTCTTCCGCTGGAGGTTGAGAGTTGTGAAGCACAAGGGGACAAGTTATGGCTTCGTCGCTCAGTCCCTCACCCCAACCCTCTCCCAGAGGGAGAGGGAGTTTAAGAACATCACACCGGAACTCGCCCAAACTCTTCCAGCAGTGGTTTGAGTTTTTCGATCGCCATCTCGTGAGCGGCGCCGTTGGTGGCGACGATGCCATTACGATTATCTACGCGCACGCCGTTATAGCGCAGCGGCCGGCCAAACAGATCGGTTAAGCGTCCGCCTGCTTCCGCGAGGATTGCCTCCGGCCCGCAGGTGTCCCATTGCTTGGTGCCCGGTGAAAGATGCAAGTAGAGATCGGCTTGCTGTTCGGCTATTAGACCAACTTTCACCCCCACCGAACCCCGCCGTGTTTCCTCTTTAAAGCCAAACGCGCTGACGACGCGTTCCATGCGCGGACTGCGATGCGAACGACTGGAGGCCAGGACCATTTCGCCGGGACGGGTCAAATTCGAAACCGACATGCGGGCCGCGCCGTTTTCTCCGGCTTCAATCCACGCGCCTTCGTGACGCGCGGCCCGATAGAGTACGTCGCGCACGGGTTGATAAACTACGCCGAGCACGCTCTCGCCATTGATTGCCAACCCAATCTGCACTGCGAAATCGCCGTCCCGGTTAATAAAGTTCTTGGTCCCGTCCATCGGATCGATTAACCACACTCGATTTCTGTCCAACCGGTGCTCGCTGTCTACAGACTCTTCGGCAAGTATCCCGTCATCGGGAAATTCCCGTTGCAGGCGGCCCACGATTAGCTCATTGGCCTCGCGATCGGCGGCGGTTACTTCTTCGAGTTCGTCGAGGGCGTTGACCTTCTGCTCGACCAGGAAGGGACTGTAATAGTGTTGCAGCAAAACAGCGCCCGCCTGGCGAGCGAGCTCTGTCGCTACATGGATTTCATGCTGATAATCTGATGCTTCGGCTACGGGCATTTTGAATTCTCTACACGCTAACATATCGCTCGTGGTTGATCGAAGCAACGCTTGCAGGCCGCACGGCGCGGCGCGTATAGTCATTCGCGCTTACTCAAATCACAAACTAATTCGGAGAAACCCGGGAAAATGCCAATTGACGGCTGGGCGACGCTGGACGGCACGGCGCGCTATCGCGAACGCTTCCGCGAAATCGCGGCGCCCGATCACTTTCGTAAACGGCAGGATCTGTGGTTCTCATCGATCGGTGTGGGCACCTATCTGGGCGACGCCGACGACGAGACTGACGCTCGCTATGCCGAAGCCGTGACGCGCGCGGTTGAACTGGGAGCGAACGTGATCGATACGGCCACCAACTATCGTTTTCAAAGAAGCGAACGATCGATCGGCGCCGCCTTACGACAACTTAGCGAGCGAGGATTTGCCCGCGACGAGATGTTGATTTGCAGCAAGGGCGGCTATCTGCCGTTCGACGGCGAGCCACCGCGCGATGTGCGGCAGTACATCGAAGAGACTTTCGTCAAGCCGGGGCTAGCCAGCTTTGCTGATATTGCCGGCGGCTCGCACTGCATGACGCCGCGGTATTTGCAGAGCCAGCTTCATCAGTCGCTCGCGAATATGAGCCTGTCATGTGTCGACGTTTATTATGTGCACAATCCTGAGTCGCAACTTTCCGCGGTCCCGGCTGAAGAGTTTTGGAAACGTTTGCGGGCTGCGTTTGAGTTTCTCGAGCAAAGCGTAGCGAACGGAGAAATCAAAAACTACGGCGTGGCGACGTGGAATGGATTTCGCGCCGAGCCCGACGCGGACGGCTATCATTCGCTGGAACAGATGGCGGACATCGCCAAGGACATCGCCGGCGACCAGCATCACTTTCGCTTTATCCAATTGCCGTTCAATCTGGCCATGCCCGAAGCGCTGTTCTTTCAAAACCAAAAACTCGGCGATGAATACGTTAGTACGCTGGAAGCTGCTGAGAAGCTCGGGATAACGGCGATCGCCAGCGGCTCGCTGCTGCAAGGCCAGGTCGCGCGCGGTTTGCCGGAAGCGATTCGTGACCCGCTGGGTTCGCTTGCCACGGACGCGCAAACCGGTATTCAATTCGTGCGCTCGGCTCCGGGAATTACGACGGCGCTGGTGGGCATGAGTCAACGGGCTCACGTTGAAGAGAATCTGCAGCTTGTCGCTGTGGCGATGACACAGCCGGATGATTTGGTCAGTGTGTTTGATGAGGAGTAAAGGTTGCCGTCGTGATGAGGTCAGTACCACCTGCGGTAGCGGGTGGGCCTAAGACTCAACACCGCACCGAACGAAGGCAAATTTGAGATTTGAAATTTGAGAAGAGAAATGCGCGTCTTAATCGCAGACAAATTCGAACAATCCGGCCGCGACAGCTTGCAGGCAATCGGTTGTGAAGTTTCTTTTCAGCCCGATCTGAAAGACGAACTCCTGGTCGCGGCGATAGCAGAGCAGCAGCCCGACGCGCTGATTGTGCGGAGCACGAAAGTCACCGAAGCGATGCTGGCCGCCGGACCCCTGAAGCTAATCGTGCGCGCCGGCGCCGGCTATAACACGATCGACGTGGCCGCGGCTTCGCGCCGCGGGATTTATGTTTCCAACTGTCCGGGTAAAAATTCGATCGCGGTCGCCGAGTTGGCTTTTGCTCTGATGCTCGCGCTTGATCGCCGGATCGCTGACGCCGTTATCGCCTTGCGCGCCGGACAGTGGAACAAGAAAGAATTTTCCAAAGCGCGCGGCTTGTTTGGGCGCAAGTTGGGTTTAGTGGGTTTGGGGAGAATTGGTCAGGAGATGATTCCGCGCGCGCGCGCCTTCGGCATGCCGGTTGTCGCCTGGAGCCGCAGCCTGACTCCGGAGCGCGCCGCCGAGTTGGGCGTCGAGAGAATGGAAACGCCGCTCGACGTGGCCCGCGGCGCCGACATCGTCAGCGTGCACGTCGCGCTGAAACCTGATACGCGAATGTTGATTGGCGCCGACTTCTTCAAAGCGATGCGCGATGGTGCTTACTTCATTAACACTTCACGAGGCGAGACTGTCGATCAAACGGCGCTGGTTGAAGCAATTCATGCGAAAGGCATTCGGGCCGGCCTCGACGTGTTCGCGATGGAACCGACTTCGGCAGTAGCCGAATTCACCGATCCGATTGCGAATGAACCGGGAGTCTATGGCACGCATCACATCGGCGCTTCGACGGATCAGGCGCAGGAAGCCATCGCGGCTGAGACCGTGCGCATCGTTCAATCGTTCAAAGAAACCGGCCAGGTGCCGAACGTCGTCAACCTCGCGCAACAAACGCCGGCGACGCATCGTCTGGTGGTTCGTCATCGCGATCGCCCGGGCGTGCTGGCGCAAGTGCTCGATGCGATCAAAGCAGAACATATCAACGTGCAGGAGATGGAGAACATCGTGTTCGAAGGAGCCGAAGCTGCTGTCGCACGGATTAATCTGGATAAGGCGCCGTCGCAGGCGACCCTGGATCGCCTAAGCGCAGGGAATGAAGATATCATCGAGCTCAATGTGTTGGAGATCGTTTGATCGGAGAATCTCAGCTTTGAGTCCCGCAGGGACGACCGGAAATAGCCCAGCGATTTATCGGTGGGGTAACGAGGCAAAAAAGATGTGAGTCCCGTCAGGGACGGAAGAGGAGAACTCCCATGCACTCTTTTGTCAATTGTCTAATGCATTGCGTGTTCAGCGTCAAAGAGCGACGCAATCTGATAACGCCCGAACTGCAAGAGCGCCTTTACCCATATCTCGGCGGCATCGCGCGCGAAAACAAGATGAAGGCATTGTCTATTGGGGGAGTCGAAGATCATGTGCATGCGTTGCTATCAATTCCCTCAACACTTTCGATTGCGAAGGCAATGCAACTGCTCAAGGGAAATTCATCGAAGTGGATTCATGAAACCTTTTCCAATCAGCGTCTGTTTGAATGGCAGGAAGGTTACGGCGCTTTTAGCATTGCTGTCTCGGGCATCGAAGATACAATAAGGTATATTCAGTCTCAGAAAGAGCATCATCAGGCTCATTCCTTCAAAGAAGAATTGATCACTTTTCTTGATAAACACGGAATTCCCTATGAAAAATGGATGTTGGATTGATTTCTTTCGTCCCTGCGGGACTTGCGGCCTTTTGATGAATGCTTTCCCAGCGATGAATCGCTGGGCTATTTTCGGTCGCCCCTGACGGGGCTAAATTCAACTTCATGAACACCACCCTAATCACCGGCGCGTCTTCAGGCATTGGCGAAGTGTTCGCGCGCAAGCTGGCCGCGCGTGGGCATAACCTCTTGCTCGTCGCTCGTTCTGAAGACAAGCTGATCAACTTGTGCAACGACCTGGGCCGCAACCAGAGCATACACGCGCAGTACGTAGCGATGGATCTTTCTGAAGCTGATGCGCCCGCGCGCCTGTTTGAAGAAACTCAAAAGCGCGGGTTGGAAATCGATTTCTTAATCAACAACGCCGGCTTTGGCTCGATGGGTGATTTCACCAAGCTTGAGTTGGAGCGCGAGCTGAATATGATCGACTTGAATGTACGCTCGCTGGTAGAGTTGACGCATCGCTTTCTGGGCCCGATGCGAGCGAGAAAGAGCGGCTCGATCATCAACGTGGCCTCGACTGCGGGTTTTCAGGCCGTGCCCTTCATGGCAACGTACGCGGCGACGAAAGCTTTCGTGTTGTCATTCACCGAAGCGTTGGCGGAAGAGAACCGGCCCTTTGGCGTGAGGCTGTTGGCGCTTTGCCCCGGCGTCACTGAAACGAATTTTTTCGAAGCTGCAAAAATACAGAAACCACCTGCGCGCATCGCGCAAACGCCCGAAGCTGTCGTCGACACAGCGCTGCGTAGCCTGGCCCGCGGTAAGAGTTCGGTGATTTCCGGTTGGACGAATTTCATGATGGTTCAGGCTGAGCGTATGACCCCGCGATCAGTGGTGACACGAATAGCCGGCACGATGCTGCGGAAGACAATTGGTAGTAAGGAATAAAACACGCGCAAATGTTTAGAGTCGGGCTACTGCCCGACTAAGCGGGCCGTAGCCCGCTTCTAAACTATCCGGAGGGAAACAGACAATCATGACGGAACGCATCTTCAATTTCAGCGCCGGACCTGCGGTCATACCGCTGCCGGTTTTGGAAGAAGCGCAGAGAGACATGCTGGCCCTTCCCGGTGTCGGTATGTCAGTGATGGAAATCAGCCATCGCTCGAAGACTTTCGACGAAATCATTTCCGGCGCGGACAGCGGCTTGCGCGAGTTGCTCGGCGTGCCGAAAGACTATCAGGTTCTCTTACTGCAGGGCGGCGCCAGTTTGCAGTTTGCGATGGTGCCGATGAATTTTCTCTCGCTCGACGAAAGCGCCGACTATATCGTCACCGGCAGTTGGGGCAAGAAGGCCGTTAAGGAAGCTCAGAAGTTCGGCAATGTGAATTTCGCAGCCAACACGGCCGACGGCGGCTTCACCAGGGTGCCCGGGCAGGCTGAGCTACAGCTCGACCCCAGCGCGGCTTACGTCCACATCACTTCGAATGAAACGATCGAAGGCGTCGAGTTTAAGAGCGAACCTGAAGTCGGCGAGGTGCCGCTGGTGTGCGACGCATCTTCGGACATTCTTTCGCGGCCTGTCCCGGTTGAGAAGTACGGCCTGATCTATGCCGGAGCGCAAAAAAACATGGGCCCGAGCGGCGTAACCCTGGTCATCATCCGCGAAGATCTCTTGCCGCGTGTGCGCGACGGCCTGGCGACGATGCTCGACTATCGCACGCACGCCAAAGACCGCTCGCTCCACAACACGCCGAATACCTGGGGCATCTACATCATCAATCTGGTCACGAAGTGGTTGAAAGAAAAAGGCGGCCTGGCAGCGATGCAGATTGAGAATGAAGATAAGGCAAAACTTATCTACGACGCCATCGATGCGAGCGAGTTTTATCGCGGCCATGCCGATCCGGATTCGCGCTCAATGATGAACGTGACGTTTCGCTTGCCTGCGGAAGATCTGGAAAAGAAGTTCGCCAACGAAGCGACCGCGGCCGGCATGGACGGCTTGAAAGGCCATCGTTCAGTCGGTGGCATACGCGCTTCGATCTACAACGCCTTCCCGCGCGCGGGCTGTGAAGCGCTGGTTGAGTTTATGAAAGAGTTTGAGAAGAAGAATGGTTGATCACATTTCCGATTTTTGATTTGCGATTGCCGATTCAAAAAACCCCGTGGCAAATCGTTTCTCAATGGATTCTGCTCAACGAGCCATCGAAGATGGCGGCAGAGTGTAGCCCCGGGCGTGAGCCCGGGGTAACGGTTGGAAAAGAGACTGCAGAGCCCTCGAAGAGGGCGACAGAGTCTCGCAAGTAACCATTTTCGGGAATCGCAGTCTCTACTTATATGATGAAATCATCCCTCGTGCTCGCTTTGCTGCTGGTTTCGCTCGTGAGCCCTCCCTCACGGTCGGGCTACTGCCCCGACGTTCTTGATCGTACCAGTGCCTCTCCTCAAACCGCAGATCTCACCCTCCCGCAGGAAAAGCACCTGCGCAACATTCGCCAACTAACCTTCGGCGGTGAAAACGCGGAGGCCTACTTTTCGATTGACGGCAAGAAGTTAATCTTTCAATCGACGCGCGACGGTCGTGAATGCGATCAGATCTACACGATGAACGTCGACGGCTCGGATGTCCATCTTGTTTCGAACGGCGAGGGGCGCACGACCTGCTCGTACTTTTTTCCGAACGGCAAACGCATTCTTTATTCATCGACGCATCTGGGCGCGAAGCAGTGTCCGCCACGACCCGATTTTTCAAAGGGCTATGTCTGGGCGGTTTATCCGAGCTTCGATATCTTCACCGCGAACCCCGACGGTTCCGACGTCAAGCAACTTACGGACGTGACGGGTTACGATGCCGAAACAACTATCTCGCGTAAGGGCAAGCTGGTGTTCACCTCAATGCGGAGCGGAGATCTGGACATCTACACGATGGACGCTGATGGCCGGAACGTGAAGCGCCTGACGAATGAACTGGGTTACGATGGCGGCCCGTTCTGGTCGTATGATGGCAAACAGATTGTCTATCGTGCCTACCACCCGCAGACCGAAAAAGAAAAAGCTGATTACATCGCGCTGCTCAAACAGAACCTGATTCGGCCGACGACCCTGGAAATTATGGTGATGAATGCGGACGGATCGAACAAGCGGCAGGTAACGCATCTGAATAAGGCGAGCTTTGGACCGTACTTTTTTCCTGACGGTCAGCGCATTATCTTTGCTTCGAACCTCGCCGATCCAAAAGGCCGGGATTTCGATCTTTACATGATTAGGACTGACGGCACGGCGCTCGAGCGCATTACCTACAACGACACGTTTGACGGCTTTCCAATGTTTTCGCCCGACGGCAGGAAGTTGGTATTCGCCTCGAATCGGAACGGAAAAGCGCAAGGCGAGACGAATATCTTCATCGCGGATTGGGTTGAGTGAAATCTCATGTCCCGACTGATCCAATTAGTAGTCCTCGTCGTTCTACTTTCACCGACGCTGTTTGTGAGAGGGTCGGCTCCGTTGAGTCCGATTCGTAAGTTCGACGAATTCGGAGATATAAAGTGCGAAGACGAATACGCCCGGCTGGATAACTTTGCGGTCCAATTACAGCATGAGCCACAAGCCAAAGGCGTAATCATCTTCTATGGCGGAAAAACATTCAGAGGCAAATTGCCGAAACGAGGCGAAGCAGAAGCTCGCGCCGCGCGCCTAAAACCATATCTCGTGGGAAGACGCGGAATCCCAACGAAGCAGGTTACTGTGATCAATGGTGGTTATGCTGAGCAATGGCGCGCAGAACTTTGGGTAGTTCCACCAGGAGCAAGTATGCCCGGGATCGGTGAGCCCGGCGGTTACACCTCGGTTTCGGTTAACAAGATCAAGTTTCGAAAGGGTAAGGCAAACCCGCGGGACTATCGGTGCCGAATCTAACCGCGACAAGGTCGATTCAACCAGCCTGCGAATGCAGGCGACATATTAATAGCCCACAGCGCCAGTTGTGGGATCAGAAGTTCCAGAAATTACGTCCGAGCCCCGGAGGGGCGACATGATTCAAAGAAAAAATCCACCGATTGTTGAAGTCTATGCCGCCCGCCTTGCGGGCTTGTTGATTTGATAATCGTTTGATACCCACAGCTTGCGCTGTGGGCTAATGATATCTCGCCAGCTTAGCTGGCTGATTGAAGGAAGTACCCAACTATGACTAGAAAACAGTTGCGAACAGATTCAAACAGGACGAAATTAGTCAGTGTGTTGCTTAACCTGTTGTTGGTTACATCGTTCGCCTTCTCAGCCTTCGCGCAACAACCAACTTCCGGCACGCCCAGCGTCGATCGCCTGCGACAGGTGATCGCCTATCTCGCTTCGGATGCGCTGGAAGGACGCCGCACCGGCACGCCGGGCGCGAATGACGCGGCGCACTACATCGCCGGCGAATTCAATCGCTTTGGCTTGCGGCCGGGTTTGCAAATAGCGCGTCCGGCGCGCACGCGCGGGGAAACCCAGTCGCGCTACCTGCAACCTTTCCCCTATGTCGCCACGGTTGAACTCGGCAATGGCAATTTGTTTTTCGTGAACCCGGGACGTGCGGATGACACAGCGCAGTTCAAAGTTGGCGACGACTGGCTGCCGCTGGGCTTTTCTTCGAATGGTTCAATTAAGGCCGCGGAGGTGGGGTTCGCCGGCTATGGCATTTCGTCCGCCGAACTGAAGTACGACGATTACGCCGTCTCTAATGTGAAGGGTCGAGTGGCGATCGTGTTTGCCGGAACACCCGACGGCGACAATCCGCACGGGCAGTTTGCTCAAGCCGGCGAAATTCATTTCAAGGTTGCCGCGGCGCGTGCGGCGGGCGCTGAGGCTCTTTTGATCATCGCCAGCGAGGAAAAGCTGAAGGACGATCGGCTGTCACGTCTTGCTTATGACAACACCGGTGAAGCCGGAATTCCGGTCATCGTTATCTCGAGACAATTGGCCGGCAAACTTCTTGGTTCGCAGCTCGCAGGGTTCGAGCAGGCAGCCGACGCCCGCAGGGCGACTGGAGAGTCAAGACTTCCCGTGCGCGGATTGAAGCTGGACTTTGCGACCAACGTCGTCCGACGCGAAACGCCTTCTTTTAATGTCATCGGAGTCCTGCCGGGCAGCGATCCAAAACTAAAGGGCGAAGCGATCGTAATAGGGGCGCATTACGATCATCTTGGCTTGGGGGGAGAAGGCAGCGGCAGCCTCTCCGCGCGCACCGGCATTCATCATGGCGCGGACGATAACGCTTCGGGTGTAGCGGGTTTGATTGAGCTAGCGCGGATGTTGTCATCACTAAAGCTGAAGCGCACGTTGGTGTTCATTGCCTTCAGCGGTGAAGAAGAGGGTCTGATCGGGTCGAGCTATTACGTCAACCACCCCATCGTGCCGCTGGCCAGCACCGTGGCCATGATCAATATGGACATGATTGGACGTTTGAAAGAAAAGAATTTAATTGTTGGTGGTGTGGGGACGGCGCAGGAATGGCGCTCGCTGATCGACGCGGACAACTCGCTGCAGAGCATGACGGTTTCACTCAACACTCCGCCGGCTCCGCCTTCAGCTGCGAACAATTTTCCAATCGTCGTCGGGGCAAACGGTCAGCCAGTTGTGACCATGAATCCGGCCAAACAATTTATGCTCACCCTCAACGAAGACGGTTACGGTCCCAGCGATCATTCTTCGTTCTACGGCAAGCAGGTGCCGGTGCTTTTCTTTTGGACCGGGACTCACAACGACTACCACAAACCTTCGGACACTGCCGAAAAGATCAACTATGAAGGCGAAGCGAGCATCGTCGCTTTCGTCGACCGCATCGTTCGCGACCTTGACCGCAACGACAAGCGGCCCACGTATACAGTCGCCAAGAGTGATTCGCAGGGCCGCTCGATGGGCTTTCGGGTCTATCTCGGCACGATTCCGAATTACGCCGAATCGAATGATGGCTTGAAGTTGGACGGCGTGCGCGACGATTCACCCGCGTCGAAGGCTGGTCTGAAAGCCGGCGACCGGATCGTCAAGATGGCCGGACACGAGGTCAAGAACGTTTACGACTACACCTACGCGTTGGGCGAAATGAAAGCCGGTCAGGAATATGAAGTCGAGGTGGTGCGCGGTAGCGAACGGCTGACTCTCAAGATTACGCCGGCGGCGAGGAAGTAGGGCAAGTTGTTAACTTGCCCAGCGGTAAAAAGCGCAAGTTAACAACTTGTGCTACAACTTCAAATCCTTCTTCGCCGCCGCTCTTTTCGTCGTACCGCCGCGGCGAATAAGTTATCAACTCTCAAAACTGTGATTTCTTCCCCGGCATAGCGCGCTATCCCGAGGACCGCAGTCTCAAAACCGTCGTGGTTGGTCTGGCTTGATGGTTGAATGTCTTCCGCAGCGATGGTGATCGTGTCGCGGCAACTTTGCGCGGCCAGTGCCAATTGCTCATCTCCCCGCAAAGCGATCACCGCGGGCAAACTTGCCGGCCAGCCGAACGCTTCACCGGTTAAGACGGCGATGGGATCGAGCACCGTCAGCATGTGACCGCGCATGCAAACCACGCCGAGCACTGCGGGCGGCGCGTTCGGCAAAGCCGCGGGCGCTCTGGTTTCGGCAGTGCCATCGACCTGATCGGCAAAGACGGCAAAGACTCTATCGCCCGCTACGAACGGAACGAGGTCATGGAGCCGAGGTTCGTCCGTGACATTGCCCGGGTCTACCGCTGAAGTGTCATTTCGAGAGAGGGGATCGCTCATCGGTCTTGAATTGTACAACTGCAACGTGAGGATGCCAGCATGAAAAGCGGATTTTCTTTGCGTCTTAAGTTAGTAGCTTTGCGCCTTTGCGTGAACTGCAAGGCCGCAATAACACATTTCACCCAAAGCCGCGAAGAAAGACGGAAGGCGCAAAGACCAGATTAAGTGCATGGAATTTCATTAAGAGACCAATGCAGCCGGCCTGAAGAGCAACACTTAAGGCAAAACAGCACGCTGTGGTACATTTTCTGTGAATCATAAATAGCGCGGAGCAATCGTGAAAGGGCAACTCCAATGGACGAGTTTGATCGTTATCGCACCGAGATGAATGAGAAACTTTTGGACAGCGGCCATCTCGGCATCAAGAGATTCTTTGCGCTGGATACCCAGGCTTACGAAGACGGCGCGCTGGACAAGCGGACCAAGGAATTGATGGGGCTGGTGGGCTCGGTCGTCCTGCGTTGCGATGACTGCATCACTTATCATGTCAAGCAGTGCGCCGCCAATGGCGTGACCCGCGAACAATTCATGGACGCATTCAACGTAGCGCTGGTCGTCGGCGGATCGATTACGATCCCGCATCTGAGAAGAGCGGTTGACAAGCTTGATCAGATACTCGATGAGGTGAGCTGATTGCGCTTACTTAAGATCGTTTTAGGAGTAACCAATCCAATGAGCCATCGTAGATGGCGGCAGCATGAAGCTCTGGGCGTAAGCCCAGGGATCCATGGCGGCAAAGATAATGAGCCCTCGAAGAGGGCGGCACAAATTTATGTCGCCCCTCCGGGGCTTGCGAGTTTTCTAAAATCCGTGTACCCCGGGCTCACGCCCGGGGCTACTAATATGCCGCCTGCTCCCGCAGGCTCATTGAGTTGCTCCGTCTATGCTTTGCTTTTTCAGCGCAGCCTGATTTCGTTACTTACACTGCTCTTGTTGGTTCTTTCATCCAGCGCGTCGTTAACAAGAGGTCAAGCATTAATCGCTTTTTCACAGGAAGGTTTTGAAATGTCCGTACAGGAACGTGCACGTGTTCGCGCGCCCGAATTAAGTGGCGGCCGCGGCTGGCTGAACACCGACAAGCCGCTATCGCTCGCGGCCTTGAAAGGTAAAGTTGTGCTGCTCGACTTTTGGACTTACGGCTGCATCAACTGCATGCACATCATTCCCGATCTGAAGAAGCTCGAAAAGAAATACCCGAACGAGTTAGTGGTCATCGGCGTGCACTCAGCCAAGTTTGAAAACGAAAAAGATACTGAGAACATTCGCCGCATAGTTCTCCGTTACGAGATCGAGCATCCGATCGTTAACGACGCCGATTTTGTCATCTGGAAATCCTACGCGGTTAACGCCTGGCCAACCCGCTACCTAATCGATCCGGGCGGTTACATCATCGGCAAGTTGTCGGGAGAAGGCGGTTACGAAGCGCTTGATAAAGCTATTGCCGGCTCGATAGCAGAGTATCGCCAGCGCGGAGAGTTGAACGAAGCGCCGCTCAAGCTCGTGCTCGAACGTGCCAAGATCGGCGACCTGCCGCTGGCCTTTCCCGGCAAGATTCTCGCGGACCAGAAAAGCGATCGCCTGTACATCGCCGACTCAGATCACAATCGAATTGTGATAGCCAACCTCGACGGCACACTGCTCGAAACAATTGGCAACGGAGTGCATGGTGCGCGAGACGGATCGTTCGAACAGGCCACGTTCTTTCGGCCGCAGGGCATGGCGCTGTCAGGCGAGACGTTGTACGTCGCCGACACTGAGAACCATCTGATTCGTCAGGTCGACCTGAACTCAAAAACGGTGAAGACAATCGCCGGCACCGGAGCGCAGTCAGCCCAGCACGGCGCAGCCGGACCAGCACTCAGTATTGCCCTGAACTCTCCCTGGGATTTGCAGTTGGTGGGGCCCGCGCTTTACATCGCGATGGCTGGGCCGCATCAGATTTGGAAACTCGATCTTGAGAAGCAGATGGTTTCAACCTTTGCCGGCTCAGGACGCGAAGCGCGTGTTGATGGGCCTGTCGACGAGGCGGGATTCGCACAGCCGTCGGCGTTGGCCACGGACGAAAAGACTTTGTATGTATCTGATGCTGAGGCAAACATCATTCGCGCGATCAATCTCGGCCCGGACGGCAAGGTGCGCACGCTGGTCGGTGGCAACTTATTTGATTTTGGCGACGTGGATGGTCTTGGTAACGACGTGCGTCTGCAGCATCCGCTGGGTCTGGCGCTCTGGAATAACAAGCTGCTGATCGCGGATACTTACAATCACAAAATCAAGTTGCTGGATCCGTCGGCACGTTCGGTAAAAAGTTTCGCGGGTACCGGCAAGCCGGGCCAGTCTGATGGCGCCAAACCGGCATTTTACGAACCGGGTGGTCTGGCTGTCGCGGGCGATAAGCTCTATGTCGCAGACACAAACAATCACGCGATTCGGGTTGTCGATTTGAAAACGAAGGAAACAAAGACGCTACCAATCAGAGGGCTGCAACCGCCGGCTTCTAATCAAGCGGCAGCAAACATCGATGTCGCGCCGAATGCCGAAGAGATCAAGCTGCCGCCACAGAAACTGCGCACTGGCGAGGCGACGATTTTGATCGATGTGGAGCTGCCCGCTGGATATCATCTGAACCCGACCGCGCCACAGCATTACACGATTTCAATCGAGAACGGAGCAAGGACCCTTGTGATCGCCGAGCCGGACGCTTCACGCTCGACCAGGGGTTCGCAACTGCCAATTCGCGTTCCGGTGAAGGCGTCAACAGCCGGCGTCGCAGAACTGCACGCAGCATTCACTTTTGTTTATTGCCGCGAGGACAACACCGGCACCTGTCGTATCAAAACGCTCGTCTGGCGCGTGCCCGTGGAAGTGGTAACCGGACCAGAGGCGCCGGTGTCGATTAAGTTAGAAGCAAGAGTACAGTAGGAATATCTCAGTGTCGTAACAGACGCTGTCGGTGATGAGGTCAGTACCGGGAGCGGTAGCGACCGGGTTAGTTTCGGCGATCTCGACCGTCGCGTGGATTGAGACCCGGTCGCTACCGCTCCCGGTACCGACTCCGTTATCCCTGCCACTTAATT